>ERZ1066115.130-NODE-130-length-25840-cov-10.064921_pt1 | contig 25840 bp, 37 predicted proteins | sample MGYA00382762_ERZ1066115 | MGnify/ENA primary metagenome ERZ1066115 (study PRJEB33369, sample SAMEA5778345) | biofilm metagenome | biome: Industrial cooling water; feature: Water cooling tower basin; material: Biofilm | place: United Arab Emirates | collected... | reverse complement strand
GCACGGAGCTTTCTACGAGCATCGTTACTTCGCCCGAATCGGCGGCACAGCAGGCACAGGTTGACCGGTCGCAGTTTCCGGGGCAGATAGGGCGGCAAGTGGTCACTTCGGCTCAGGGTGCATTGCAAAGCCGAGACGCCGAATACAAGAAATGGCTTGCCGATAACGGCTTTGTAGAAACGCCTGAGAACGCTCGCTCGTTTCAGGAAGCCTTTGACATCGAGCAACAGGCAAAAGCCGACCAGACGGACTCTACGGCTCAATACGGACAGCCACAGCAGGGCGTTCCCGCACAACCGCAAGCACAGATACGGCGGCTGACCCCTGCCGAGAAGATACAGAAGGCACGGGAGCGTGTTACACAGCCCGCACGGGCGAAGGGCGGCACGTTCACCATCGAGACGCCGAAGGAACTCAAGGGTTCGGCGCGGCAATACTATCTCGGTGCAATGGCATCGCAACTCTCGCAGCGTTATAACGTCAGCTACGATACGGCGTATAAGTATCTGGCGGGTGACATCGGCAGCAAGCGTGGAACGGTGATGCAGTTAGATGAAACCGAGGCGTTGCGGCTGCTTCAGTCAGGCAAGCCCGTTCAGTTGGACGTGTTTGACGATGCCGCGAACGAACTCAAGGCACTTGAAGGGATGATGGTTCAATCCCGCAAGGACCAAGAGACGGCGAAGGGTCTCCGCAATGCAGAGTTCGATCAGTTCTACAACGAATACATCCAGAACGGCGAGATACCGAGCGTTGCGGCATTGCTTGTTGCGAAAGACTTCGGTGAAAAGGAAGTCGGCGGAGTGCCGATAGACGAAGCCATTCAGCGTGAACGTGAGGAATACAAGAAAGCCACCGATGCGATTCAAGTGCGTCCTCGCACCGCCGCCGACACGCGGCAAGGCATCGACTGGAAAACACAAGCAGAACGCAACCAAGAGGCACAGAACATTCGTGCGGCACAGATACGCGACCTGGTTCAGCAAACGCTCGCTGATAACGGCAGTTTCACGAAGCGGGCGGAAGAACGCCGCAAAGCATCCGAGTTCGAGCGTGACAAGCCGATGCTCGCGGCGGCACAGCGAGGCACGGAGCTATTCAAGGGGCTTATTGAGAACGTCCCGCAGGCGGCATCGGCGGTTCTACGCACGGCGGATATTATCGGTGAGATCAATCCGCTTTCGGTGCAGAACGTCGCGGGCTACGTTTCCGGCAGAGAGTTCAAAGCAAGCGAAGGGCAACTCTATCAGGCCGCGAATGAGATAGACGGCATCGTTGAGCGGGTGATGCCCCGTAATAAGTATCTTGACGGCTACCGCAAAGCGGGCAACTCCATCGGACAGATGGCGATACAGATGGGGCTTGGCGTCGCTACGGGCGGCGTTGCGACCCCGTTGCTTTACGGTGCATCGCTCGGTGCGTCGTCGCAGTATCAGGAAGCTGATAAGGCGAAGGCGGGCAAAGCTACGCGACGATTCGCAGCCATCCTCGGCGGTGCGACCGCGATAAGCGATGCCTTGCCGTTGCAATGGGCACTTAAGCCTGTTACAAAGGGCGGTGTCGGTCGGCTACTGAGCGGATTCTTTAACACGGTCTATAAAGAGGCAGTTCCCGAACTTGGCGAAAAGGCAGCAAAGGAGCTTGTCGAATCGACGTTCCGGCGGCTCGTCAACCGTTCGGCAGACGTTGCCAAGAAGATCGGGGCAGGAGCGAAAAAGGTCGGCACGGGTGCGGGGCTTGAGATGGGGCAGGAAGTGTTCATCGACAAGAAGATAAACGACCTGTATGCTTCGCTGACGTATGACCCTGGTCGTAAAGTATTCGAGATAAACAACGACGACCTTGAGACCGCTTTCTACGCCGCGATAGGCGGTGCAGCGGCGGGCGGCGGGCGTATCCTGCTTGAGCAATACGTTGCCGCAGAAACGGAAGCCGAGAACGCGCCGAAGCCCGAAGATGTTTTAAGCGACCCGAACGCCGATGCGATAGACAAACTGATCGCACAGACGGAGATAAAGGAACGGGAAGCACAGCCGACCGAAGTTCAGCCGACAGGAGAGACACGAGCAAAAGATGCCGCAACACAGCCGAAGCCATCACCAACGACAGCCGTTCCATCACAGCCCGCACCTATGGGTTCGCAGGCATTGGAGGCGGATACGGATGCTCAAGGCACGGTGTCGGATGTTCAGGTAGAAGAAACGGACGCAGAGAAATACGGAAACAGTTCGTCTGATCTTGGTGCAGCGATAGGCGGAATGGCGGGCAGCATAAAGGCATCAATGCGAGACCATTTATGGGGACGTGTCGAGCAAGGAAAAATAACGGACCTAGACTCGTTCAAAAACTCCACGCCGATACTGCAAGTTGCTAAAACACTCCGCGATGCGGGGCAGTTACAGACCCGTGAATCTTTTGATGATTTTTACGAAAGATGGAACGCAGAGGTCGAGCCGAAATCTGGGCAAGCAAAACAGGACGCGGCAACGGCTCTAATCAATTCATTAACTGCGCCATCCACCGCTCAACCTGCCGCTTCGCCGAAGACTGCCACGCCGCCTCGCAAGCGTGCGGAGAAGTATCACGACAAGCCCGTTCGCGGAATGGTGCTTGAGGCTCCGCTTGACCCGCAGACCTTGACAGGTGCGAAGAATCGACTGAAAGAGGTCGAGACGGAGTTACAGGAAGAGCGACGCAAGGGCACGACAGATGCCAAAATGGGCATCTCGAACGAGCGTGCGTGGCAAGCGGCGGTTGACCGCATCGAGGCAGACCCCGAACAGGAAGTTGTCTCTTTGGACATCAATCGAATGAAGGAAGCGAACGATACCACTTCGCACACCGGCATCGACAAGAACGTGCTTGCACCTATCGGGGCGGCGGTTCGCAAGGTGCTGAAAGCGAACGGCATTGACGAGCGTAATGCTTTCCGAACGGGCGGCGATGAGGTGGTGGTCGCCGTGCCAAAGGGACTCGGTGCGAAGATACGCGACGAGATCGAGAAAGAGGTCGGCGTTATCGAGGTGGTTGCCGAGAAGGACTTCACCAACGACCGCACGGGCGAGAGCTTCAAGAAGGGCGACCGGATACCCATTACCATTTCGGGAGAGGTGGGCTTAACGGTAGCCGAGGCCGAGAAAGGGCTAGGTGCAAGGAAACGTGCGAGCAAGGACGCGAATCCTGTGCGGCGGGTGTCACAGAATGTAACCACTCAAGTCGCAAGTGGTAACAAAACGTCACAGCCTAAACAGCTTTCAATAGAACAAACTAATCGGCTTATCGCTAAATCCCCGACGCCAGACCCCGATACTTTTATTCGTGAGGTAGTAAAACAGTATCTGCCGAGTGTTGTGCAACGCGGCAAGCAGGAGTTTACGCCTCAAGAATTTGCTGCAAAGTTAGCCGCTCGGTATGACACATCGAATCCACAAACGAATCTAGCATATAGCGCGTTGATGAACGCCGATCCGTCTATTCGCATCTCACGAACAGAAGAGGGTGTTTATGTGCGAGGGCGCTTTAAGGGGAATATGCCCACCGCTAATATTACGCTCCCCGCCCCGTCGCAGCCCGCCGCGAAGCAGACCGCCGAGCCTGCACGCGAGGATGGGGCGAAGTCGCCATCGTATCGCAAGCGTCTCACCACGATACGGCGAGAAATGAAGGACGAGTTCCGTGCTCGTCGCCAAGATGGACGCGAACTTCCTAATGATCTCAAATCGGCAGGAAAACGCACGGACAAATATTTCGAGAAGGCGTTGGATAAATATGTCGATGGAATGACCGAGCCGTTCATTCGGGATTGGCACGACACGATTTTTAATAAGAACGAAAATGACACACAACAAAATGACGCCGGACGAGATACGAGCGGAAGTCGAGCGGCTAGACAAACTGATACGCAAGAGCAGCGAGGCGGGGATGAAGGCAGTCGCAGAGATGGCGAAGCATCCGCTGACGCTCGAACAGATGCGGGAGCAAGTGCGGCAACAAGCAAAGGTGCTGCCGTGGATTCCGTCGCCGGGGAGAGAGTAGGGGACATTGAAAACTTCCAAGACTTTGGCGAGAAGATCGGCGGCGCAAAGAAAGACCTGATCCGCGAAATTAATGCAATTCAGGATACCGACCTGAAAACTCAACCATTGAGTAAAGCGTTTCCGCGTCCGAACTTTGCAAAACTAATTGCCGATGGCGTTTTATCGTTTGAGTCTGCAAAGATTCTCAGCTTTGTTTACGACACGATTCCCGCCAAGCCGCGTAAATCGTGGAAGCTGGATAATTGGGTTAAGAAGGTCAATCAGGCTATTGATATTTTCAAGAAGGTTTTTGGTGACAATCCAAATGCCGCCCAAGCATTTATTGATGCGGCCCGTAAGTCTAAACTTACACAACTCGCTGATGCGTTTGACGCATATTCCGCGTGGCTAGACGTGACGGGCTTTCCCGACAAGCACGTGTCAATGCAAGGGCACGAAATCAGACTCTTCCGCGCAGGTCACGGCGGCAACAAGACGGATACGGACGAGTATCTAATCGTTCACGGTGCTCTTATCAAGGGACGTTATCCGACGGCGAAAGCGGCGGCGAGGGCTCTGTTGGACAAATTAAAAACGCCGAAAAAGACGGTGTTCAATGTCTATCAGGACACAAAAACTAAAGAATATTTCATCGGGAAGAAAGGTGCGGGCGGCGTTGTTCGGCTGATTACCGGGCTTGAAAACCTTAAAACCGCCAGAGAATATATCGAGGCGAACCAGACGCAACTCGATCAGATGTGGGAAGCCCGCAAGTTCCATCAAGGCGTAGAACGTAAGGACACTGGCGAGGAAGTGCGCACCGCTCAAGACTGGCGGAACGGCAGAGATATTTCATCCACACAAGAATTTGCCGAAACTTTCGGCTTCCGTGCGGTCGAGTTTGGAAACTGGGTCAAGCAAGGTGCGTCAAAGAATGAACGACAGCAAGCGATCAATGACAGTTACGATGCGTTGCGTGATCTTGCGGAGCTACTAGGGCTTGACCCGAAGGCTCTATCGCTGAATGGCACGCTTGCACTCGCTCTTGGAGCACGCGGCGGTGGTAATGCAAGTGCCCACTATGAGCCGCTAAAGGTTGTTATCAACCTGACCAAGACAAAAGGCAAAGGTAGTCTCGGTCACGAATGGTGGCACGCTTTAGACAACCATTTCGCTAAACGCCGTGGCGACAATGTAGGATACGTAACGCAGTCCCCCACGGTCGGTAGGGTCAAAGATAGCGGAATGTATATCGACGATCCACGATTGCGTGCAGAACTGCTTAAAGCCTACGAAGGTGTTGTGAAGGCAATTCGGGCGACCGAACTTCCGGCACGTTCCCGCCGAATGGATGCAACACGAGCAACGCCGTATTGGTCAACCATCGAGGAAATGACCGCTCGTGCGTTTGAGAATTACATCATTACGCGATTGGGTGAGAAGGGACATCGTAGCGACTTTCTAGCCAACTTCAAGGATATGGCGGATTGGGCTAAGGGCGGCTTAGATGCCGATGCCTTCCCGTATCCACTTGAAGCTGAACAAGACGCTATCAACGCCGCCTTCGACAATCTGTTTGCCACAATGGAGCAGGTGAATGAAGGTGACAGCGTTATCCTCCGCCAAGTGGCATCGCTTGATGATATGTTCGACCCCGCGACCATCGAGGCGGAGCTTGCGAAGATCGAGCCGGTGCGGGACAGTGAAGGCCGCCTGCTTGCACCGAACGGCAAGGTGTCGAATCTGCCGAACGAACGTATCTGGAAGATGGTGCGGACGCCTGCGTTCAAGGCGTGGTTTGGGGATTGGATAAACAACCCCGCGAACGCGAGTAAGGTCGTTGATGAGAATGGGGAGCCGATGCTAATGTGGCACGGTTCACCAACTGCGGGATTTTTAGAATTTGATACCAGTAAGATTGGGAAGCGATCTGATGCAAAAGGATTGCATTTTACAAACAGCCGATCCACTGCGGCATCGTATTCCGGCACAAGAGATGAGTATATTCCGCCGACGAACTGGAAAGACGCAGGACTTACGGTTGAGTTTAATGAAAACCATAATGAGTGGACAGTTGTCGATCCTAATGGATATGACTTAGCGTATGCTGAGACGGAAACCGAAGCGGAAACACAAGCCCAAGCCTTGATTGATGAAGGTGAGTTCCAACCTGAAAACCCTGGCAACTACGCAGGATTTATCAACTTACGTTCACCTGTAATGGACGTGGATGTGCAAGACGGCAACTGGTCAGACAATATATTTTGGAACGAAACCACGCAAGAATATTTTTCGAGAGACGGTTACTATGGGAACGTCTCAGACTTGGAATATAACGAAGATGAAGGCAACTATACTAACGAGGACGGCGATGTTATTTGGTATGAAGCAGAAAACATAAATGACCTTGTTGACCGAGCAAGGGAAATGGACGACGCGGGCGTTATCGTCCGTAACGTGAATGATGATGGTGGCGAAATGGGATCAAATTACCATTCCGGCCCATCCACACAAGCCATTATTTTTGACTCACGCAACTTCAAATCAATACATAATCGCGGCACGTTCTCGCCCGATGATGCCAGCATACTTCGGCAGGCGGCGGGGGATGCGTCGGCACTTGATGATGTTTACAATGACAATGGAACGGTAAATTATGACAAAGCAAAAGATGTCGCGGAAAGAGTTGCAAGCGGAGAGCTTGAGATTGTCCGCCTTGATCGACAAGGGGAGCGAGGCAGAGTTGCAGGGGGCAGCCGAGCAATCGAAGCGTCAATTCTCATTGGGGCAGATGAAGCTCGCCGTCAAAAGGCATCATCGGCAAGCCTCGCAAATGTGGTTGTTATTGAGGGCGGCTCACAAGTAGGTCAACCCCTCTTCAAACTCGCCGACGACGAATCGAAGGTTTACGTGCGAAAGACGTTGCCGACGGCACATACGCAGGAAGTGCTTCGCGGTGTCGAATCGAAGTTCACGGCGAATAACGAGCTTGAGTTGAGCGAAGAAGCGGGCGAGATCGTGCGGCGGCTATTGACGCACGTTAATCCGAGCGATAAGGGCGGTGCGTTCTTTGGCGTGACGCTCGACAGGGCGACGCTCCGCAAGGCGGGTAACGCGGCACAAAAGTTCGCAGATGAGTATGAGAACATCGGCTATGCGGAAAGCGAGGTCAAGGCACTCCGCGACCTGGGCGACAATCTTATCAAGCTCTCGAAGGCGGAAAGCTACGGCGTGGCTTACATCTTCGAGGATGCCTTGCCGGAAGAACAGCATCACGCTCTAGTGATGAACGCAGGCGGCATTTCGCCCGAAGCTATTACAAAGCTCAAGAAGAATCCGCTCTGGAAATCTGCGAGGCTTACCCGCGAATACGGCAAGCTGAGTGACCTGAGCCGTGCGGTCGAGATAGCCGCAAAACTCGAAACCGGACAGAACAAGTATTGGGACAAGATTTCACCGAAGGACAAAAAAGCCTTCTTGCAGACGGTTGCTGATGATATAATCGACCGCAACACTGACGCGGACGGCAACGTGACGCTTGACCCTGTTCGCTACGAAAGGATAACGAAATATGCTGAAAATAAGGCCGATAACACCGAAGGAACGCAAAGAGCGGGAGCAGTCACAGACAGAAGCGACGGCGTTGATGTCGATGCTCGAACGACGGATCAAGGAACGCGGGCTGACGCTCAAGAAGCCCAACGCCCCGCCGATGAAGGGGATGGTGATCGAGCCGCCGAAGTATCCCGCGAAAAAGGACAGCGAGTAGCCGCGTTCTCCCGCATACTCGGTCAAGAGTATGCCTACGACCCGCAGAACCACGACGCGACCGAAGCGAAGGCATCGCAACTCTTGTCCGACAAGGGCACGGAGCGGGCGATACACGAAGCACTCTACGGCAAGCCTTCCGCTGAGGGGATGCGTGTTATCCAATGGGAACTCGAACGCCTGAACGGACTCACGACCGCAGCGATGAAACGCGGCGATGAGGCCGAGGCAAACGCCTATGCGAATCAGGCGGCAGACCTCGCCGCGAAGATCGTGCAGAGGCAAGTTGCGACCGGCCAAGAGGTCGAGATAAACAAGAAACTCCTACCGCTATCCCCCGAAGCGGCACTTCTCACAGCACAGCGCATCGTAGCCTATTCGCAAGCACCCGACGTGCAGCTTTCCGGCGACCAGACGCAGGCGATAATCGACCTTGCAAATGAGTTGGCGGATGAGCGTGCCAAGACCGCCGATGCCGAACAGCAAGTTGCGAAACTGCAACGGCGTATCAAGTCGCTTGAGACAGAGCGAAAGGAACGCCCGCGTGCGACACCGCAAAAGAAGATGCTTGAGGAGTATCGGCGTGAGAAACCGAAACTGCTTGAGGACTTACGTAACCTGTTCCCAAACTCGCCCGTATTCAGCGGCGAGAGCGAAGCATTGCGGATGGTGGCGGGATTAACGCCACAGACTGAAACCGAGGCGTTCAAGAACTGGTTCGGCGACAGTAAGGTTGTTGATGCGGACGGGAAGCCGTTGGTGGTATATCGGGGCGATCCACAAATTACTGACAAACAGGGCTTATTTTTTACTGACAATGCTGACTTAGCTTCTGATTACGCAGGGCAAGGAACTTTAACGCCCGTCTATTTACGTTTAGAGAACCCTAATATTATTGAGGCTAACGGAGCGTTTATTAATGATTTAGATAGTGATAAACGGGTTCAGGTAATCGCGGCTAAAGGACAGTCAGATGGAACAATAATTCGCAATGTTATTGACCCGCCAATGAGATGGGGATTGCGTTCAACGACTCTTACCCCTGCAACTGTCTATCGGGTTAATGTTGATAGCCAAATCAAGTCAGCCATCGGCAACTCCGGTGCGTTCGACCCAAATGATGCGAGCATCCTCCGTATGGCCGCCCCGCTTGACGATGCCCCGCTTGATGCCGATACGATAGCGAAGCTCGCTAAGTATGCGGCGGGCGAGATACTTGAGGGCAAGTCCTACAAGACGCTGATAAGCGAACTCGAAGCCATTACGGGTGCGGAGATCGAGACGGTCAAAGAGATTCACGCAATGGCGGTGGACAACCTTCGCGGTGCGTCCCGCGAGTTGACCGAGACGGCTAAGGAACGCATCAAGCGGCGGCAGGAACATTACCGCGAGGCGAACAAGCTATTGAACGCTTCCGAGAAGCCCGCTCCCCGCAACCGCGAGATAGAGATGTCGAACGTCACGCGGCGGGCGATGCAGGACGACCGCTACAAGGACGACGAGCCGCTTATCGAGGCGATAGAACGGCTAACGGGTGCGTATCCGAAGAGCATCAACGATGTTATCAACGACCTGCGGGAGATATATCCCGATATGTCGATGAACGATGTGCAGGACCTTGCCCGCCGAGCGAAGGCAGCGACCGTCCGGCTAAAAGCGGAGATGCAGAAGGAACGCGACGAGGCGAAGGGCATCTTGGCAGAAGAGCGTGCCAAACTTAACGAAGCACGCATTGCGAAAGCAAAGGCGACGGTGAAGCTCAATAAGTTCCTGACGAATCTTGCTACCGACCCGAATGTTGTCAAGCGATTCAATAACGATATGCGTGCGAAGTTCGTCTCGAATTGGGGCACGCAGATATTCAACGCTCAACAGGCAGTTACTTTGTCCACTCCGGCGGAGATGATGCTTGACCTGTTTGAGATAGGACTAAAGCGAGTCGGTCTGCGGATCGGTGAGACGCCGGACGTGAACCTTGAAGATATAATGTTGCCGTATAGCTACATCTTCGGCAACTATCGGCAACTTGCGGAATCGGCGTTGTCCGAGTTCCCCGACCAATTCTACGAGATTCATAGCGGACTGCTCGGTGACATCGAGATCGAGCCGCTAGAGACGGCGGGACGTAAGAGTAACCCTGTTTCACGGGCTTTGCACAAGTGGTTCGACAAGAACCAAGTGCTGAACGATAAGCTCGCCAAAATAACGGGTGCGAAATTGCAAGAGATGCACTTCCGCAACGCTATCATCGCGGCGACGTTCGACCAGATCATTCGCAACAAGTCGAACGGCACGACCAACCTTGAGCAAGCCGTAGCGGATGGCACGGTGCGAAACTTCATCACGGAGCAGGATGCTCAGTTCGCGGCGAACAAAGCAATGCGGGTGACGTTCGCGGCACTGATTGACGACAAGGTAGGACGAAAGCTAAAGCACGGTTACGATTGGCTTGACAGCTACTTGCCGATATTCCTGAATCCTGTAGTTTACGCACGGTTCACCTATACGACCACGAAGATAATGGTCGCCAACCCGATACTATTCGGGATGCTCGATAGTGCCAGACTCGGCGGCAAGGGCTACACAACGCGATCACTCGCCCAGGGCGTGCTTGCGTGGAGCGGTATTGCGACGGCGGCTGCTCTGATGTCGCTATTCGGGGATGACGATGATGACTGGCACACGCTCAAGTTCGGGGATACGACAATAGATATTCGGCGGCACTATCCCGTTTCGTCGTATTTCTATATGGCCCACTTGATACGCAACGGCGTAGGCGGTAAGCCGCTCTTCAAGGGCAACGGGCTGACTGCGGCGGGTAAAGAAGTGCTTGAGGGCTTCGCATCGCTTGAGACGGATTACTTTAACTACGGTGCGGGTATGAAGTTCGTCGGCACGGCGGGTGATGCTATCACAGGCAACGCCACGGCGGGCGAAGTTGGCACGGCGACCTCGCGGCTTATCGGCAACACGATGGCGGGCTACCTGCGATTCTTCAAGCCAATGCGGGACGTGCTTGCTCAAATCGACAACGATGAAGCAAAGCAGCGGTTCTACCAAGACACGGCACAGGACGAGTTCATTAAAGAGATCAGCCGGAGCGTTCCGCTTATCGCGCGTGCGTATAACGCAGAGACGGCAAAGGACGCACGCGGCGAGGATATTCTTCAGCCGTTCCCTGCCGGACGCATCTTTGGTATCAACGTAGTGCATCCGTCGTATCTCAAACCAAAGCAGTCAACGGCGACGGCGTGGGCAACAAAGCTGTTCCGCTTTGAGAGTTCGGGGCAGCCGATGACCGCCGAACAACGCAAGGCGTTCAGTATCACGCGGGCACTAAAGAACGCTATTCGACGTGGCGACGATGTTGAAGTGAAGAAACGCTTGCAGGAATTGAAGCGTTCGGGTGAGCTATCGAAAGACAAACTCGACCGATTGGAAAAAGACCTCAAGATGAGCGAACTTGAAGCGGCGGTGAAGTGGTATTTCAATCCTCGCAAAGAGAAAGACCTGCGCGATCTGCGTCAGGTCTGGAAGTATGCGACGGATGAGGAAAAGAACGGCCTGCGTAAGATACTCAAGAGTAAGGCCGGACGGACCCGCGAGTTCAATCAAGAGTTCGGATTGTAATCACTTACACGCCCGTTCGATGCGATGCACCATTTCTTCGCGTCCATCGGAGTATCTATGCTCGTAGATGGCGATGCACTGGCCGCCGGAGAAGAACGTGCGGGTGCGTATGAACGTCTTACCGCGATGTAGTCCGCACGGGAAGGAATACACCTGCACGGCAAGGGCAGCGGTCGATAGGATGAACAGGGCGAACAGGACGGCGGCTGAGTATTTCGGTGATAGTTTCATTTGTCTCTCCTTGTGGCCAACCATTCAGGCAGCATTGCATAGAACATCATTACGCCGGTGGGCGAATCGGTGATCGGCCGCGGCGACTCGGCAAAGCGAAACTCCTTATAGGCGACGTGGACGAAGAAGCTCCCGCACGGCAAGCCCTCGATAGTGAACCGCCCGAAGGCGTTGGTATTCGTGCGTAATGCGGTGTTGCCGGACGCATCGGTGATTGTGACGCGGGCGAACGGCACGGGATACGCGATGCCCATAGGCTCCGCGACGGCATAACCGTGAACGGGAATGTTAGCGGCGCAGGTGTTCTTTTGTGCTGTTGTCGTGACCGCGAAGATGGCGATCAGTATCAGGGGAATGAGTAAGCGTGTCATCTTGAGAAAAGCATAACACGCTTGTCAAGGGGTTGGTTAGAATCGTGGTGACTTTTTGTCCACGACGGTAGAAAAAAGGGCGATACTTGTCCTTATTTGTCCATACTTTCTTTTTGAAAGTATAGAGAAAACCCTAGCAAAAATGGCGATAATGCCGTGTTTACTAGGGTTGACGTTTTGGTCTGACGTGCCGACTACAAGATTTGAACCCTCGGCGTAAGTGTTGTGTTGCATAGCGGTTAGCGTTTCGTCGTCTCAATTCGTGGGGAGTTTGTGTCCATTAGTGAAGTTTACAGAGACGTTTGAACGTCTCAAAATCCATCTCATTTGCCCGTATCTTATCATAGATTTTACGAAGATCATCACCGCCGTAAAGTGCCTCCATCGCGGCACGTTGTGACTCGGCGGTAGCGTGCGAGTAGTAGGCGACCATCTGGCTATCGCTGTGCCCCGTGAAGCTCCTCGCGGTCGCAAGGTCGGTGACGGCGATCAATCGCGTGGTGAAGCTGTGGCGGGTGTTGTGGAACGTGATACCGCCCGTGGTATCACGCCCGTAAGGGATGCCGACGGATTTGCACGCTTCCTTGAGTATGGCGGTCAGTGTATGGTCGCTTGTGGGCGTATGGAAGCCTTCTCGCAAGAGTTCTACCGCACGGGGCGGTATGTGTGCAAGCGGCGTGACGATGCCCGTCTTAGGGCGGCGAACGTGAAGGATGCCGTCCTGGTAATCTTCGATGGTGAGGCTCCGCACTTCGCCGAACCGCAGGCCGAGCATCCACGCGAACTCGAACATCCGTGCGAACGGCTCCCGTGCCTCGGTGCGTTGAGCGTGTTCCTTCCACGTTCTGCCCGTGCGAACGGCATTGCAAATTGCGATCATCTCAGCCTCGGTTATGACACGCTTGTATTGATGCGTTTTGCGGCTCTTTGCACGCGGTATCTTCACGTTAAAGCCGTCAAGAGATGGGAAGTATTGCTCGGCACGTTTGAACGCAGCAGAGAGGCTTGTAAGCTCGCGGTTGACCGTCTCAGGCTTCACATCTTGGCGGTTGGCTACGTAGCTAAGGAACATCTGCCGGGTCACGTCCGCAACACGCGGGTCATAGCCGATGATGCTCAGGAAATCGCCCGACACTCGCCGAAAGCGTATCCGCTCCTTTGTGTTGCGAATGTGCGCACAATGCTTTGCGAATAGCTCGGTGCATCGCGTATCGGAGCGTGGCGATAGTCCGGCCCGTTCCTCACGGTGCTTCGCCTTGACACGCTCGATGAACGATTCAGCCTCCCGTTTCGTTGCGAACTTGTTGCGGTATCGCTTGCCGCCTGCCCTGACATCGACGCGATACGAGATGTAGCACTTCTTCACGGGGTCGTAGCGGCTATTAGCCGTGCGGCGGGATTGTGTAAGTGTTTCGATCATCGGCTAATTCCATCGAAATCGACGGGGTTCTAAATTCGTTGTTTGCGAACCGCGAATGTGCTAAAATCATCGTGGAAATGCACCCCGTCCCGAACTGTCACCGTATGGTGTGCGTGCCGAAAGGCTAGGGCGGCTTTTCCTATTTAAGAAAATATGCGACAACACGAAAACACGATGGACATAGACGCCGCCCGCTTATGGCTCACAATCCTTGCCGACAACCTGCTTGATAACAGTTACGCCGTCTGTATTGATGACGAAACGCATTTCAAAATAAGTGCGATACAAACGATCCTTGCACGGCACGAGAAACTTGAGGCAGGGTTGGCTAAGTTGGACAACCTTCGTGACCAACTCGGCAACGTGATCGCTCCTCTGCTATAATCGGAATTTCCGATTTATCTCACTTGCTGCAAAATCTGCAACAACTCAACCCGTTACAAATCGAAACGGTTACAAATGATTGTTGTGACACGACATATGTGATATTCTACCATTCACTAACCTCCCCGTTTCCTTCGGGAAGTGGGAGTGCCGAGAGCCTTCTGATGCGCCGTGCAAAGCTGTTTAGAAGGCTCTCACTCTTTTCTTGTGATCGCAACGTTTACAAAATGTGACCAGTTGTTCAGCATTCCTGAATAACTCAAACGGTTACAAATTGTCACCAGTTCGGCTTTTCCGAACAACTCAACCGGGGTATATTTTGTATCCCGGTTGCCGCAGTTGGTTACATTCCGTAACCGACTTGATGGTAAGTATATATACCTACCATTCCGTAACCGCCGCAGCTTGTCACGAAACCTCCACACTAGGGCGACACGTGCGGAGGTTTTGTGACACACTCACCCGCCACAGCTTCACCACGCGACAAGGACGGCAGCCCACCGGCTCAAGTAACGCCGTGCTAGGCGGTCATTTACGATTTGGTTTTCTCTCACCTGTGCGGAAAAATGCCACGTCGTCATCGTTTAAGACGATCAGGTCGTTCAGTCCGAGCAGTTCACGAATTACATTGCTCTTATCGACGTAGGGGTTCCGTTCTTTCGCAATATCCATTATCCGCTTGAACCGGGCGGCCTCGGCACCTTTAACACGCAGGGAAAGCACCTCGTTCTCCGGGTTCGGTTGTCGTATCATTCCATTCATAGTTTGTAAACGCATATTTTCAGAGTCAATAGGTAAAGAAAGATTGCAAATATACTTGTATACCGTAGACTGCATACGGTATAATCAGGCTGTATGCAATCTAAGCAACAGACGGCAGTTTTGAGTTTCCGCGTTCCGGCGGATTTCGTTAAGCAGGTTGACCGACAGGCACGCAAGGCCAAAAAGAACCGCTCACAGTTCATTGATGAGCTTTTCCGCAAGGCTCTCGAAAGCCACGTCGCGTTAAAGCAATCGTTTGCCGATCTTCGACGAAACGCGGAGGCGAACGGTCAATGACGGATTTTGAACGCTATAAACCGCGAGTCGATAAGCGGTATTTCAAGATGTATAACGACATCCTTTGGGATGGCAATATCTCGGCAAAGGCAAAGGCAGTTCTGGTGACGATCTTTGCCTTTCCTGATGATTGGAGCTTCACGGTTCGCGGGTTGATTAAAGTAATGAAAGAAGGCAAGGCCGCGATCTACTCCGCCCTCGCTGAATTGATAGAAGCAGGATATGTTGAGAAGCGTGTAACGAGAGACGAATCAACGGGAAAATTCCTTAAAGTCAAGTATTCTTTTTACAGCACGAATGACCCGGTTGAGAAGCTCGATCACGTGCTTTACCCTTCACCACTTACCGATTTTCGGGATGCGGATAATCGGACACTACTAAGTTCTGAAATAACTAATAGAAGAACTAGTAAAGAACTATCTAATAGGGCGACGCAAAAAAAATCGAAAATTGAGCGTAAGGCGTTGGAGGTTTTCGAGAAATACTTTCCTGGCTATCAAGCAGAGAATCCAGCCTTTACCAAATTCCTGATCCGAGATGTTACTTCGGGGGCTGCTGAAAATCCTAAGTGGCTTAGGGCTTGGGAAAATTCTTGTAAGCGGTGGATGCTGAATGGCTTCAATCCGTCTCGGAATATGGTTGATGCCTACTATGAGGATATGGCGGGTATCCCGATGATGGATCGCTTCAATTAACGCCCTGAAAATATTTTTTCACTTTGCGTATTTTTCGCTTGACTTGTATACAAGTCTACTATATAGTTGTATACGTAATAGCAACCCGCCCCGAACGAAGGGCGAGATTGACATAAGAATATGGCAGCGGGGCTAAAACAGATCGTGTCAACAGACTAGTCGCACGTGAAGCCATTTGCGAGCGAGAGCTTGCCCGCCGCCATTCCAAACACGGAGGAGAAATGGCAGATAAAAATTCATCAAGTTCATCAAGCGGCATCGGTTTCTTAGGGCTGCTTACCATTCTATTTATCGGACTCAAACTCACCGGCCACATTGATTGGTCGTGGTGGTGGGTATTGTCGCCTCTTTTATTCGGCGTCGGTATCGTGGTTCTGATTATCGGTATCCCGATTGCCCTGCTACTAATCGCGGCAATTGTGGATGCCGTCAGCGGCTTTCGGAAGTAGCGATAACTAAGTGGAGATACCGAATGACCAACCGCCCGAACAACATACGCCGAATCCGCCTCGCTAAGGCAGCCGCGATGCTTGGTTGCTGTGCGGCGACGGTCAAGCGTAACAAGTTCGGTTTTCGATTGCACAAGATGAACCCGGCCCTCGCCAACTCGCCCTATGTGGTCGATGAAGCTGAGGTGATCGCGTTCATACGACGAGAAGGAGAAGGACGATGACATTAGAGGAATACGCCAAGATCAGAGACGCAATGAAAGACAAGATTACCGAGGCCCGTATTGCGTATCAGGCGGCTAAAGAGCCACTCGAAGCACAACTTGCCGTCGCCTACGATGAAGCCGTCGAGTCCGCTCCGTTCAAGGTCGGTGACGTAGTTTTAGCGAAGCACGACCGAGGTTACGGATGGAAGCCGACAGAAAAGTGCCAGATTACAAAAATAGAAGTCATCGGGACGTGGGATGCGTTTTATCTCTATCACGGCGTCAAGGCTAAAAAGGACGGCACGTTCGGGACGCAAGACGCTCTGCTTCTGGATGTTCAGCCCTACACCGAACAGGAGGCGAAATGACCCTAGACGACCTATCAATCAGTGAACAGCACGAATACGACATCTACGCCGATTCGCTCGTTTACGACCGCGAGTATCAGGTGGCTTGCCAATACTGCAAGGCGACGGCAAAGGGCACGTGGGAACAGCTTGAGCGTGTCGAGGGATGGATTCTCGCCAAGCGTGAGACTTGCCCGAAGTGTGCCGCCGAGCCGGAAGCGGAAGCCGAACCCGAATCACCCGCAACCGAATGCGAGAACTGCGGCATCGACACATACCTTGTCGGCGGTCGCTTGTGCGAATGGTGCGACGAGCAGGCCGTAGCCTCGGTGATGCCTTACACGGCGGCGATGGCGATGGGGAGGATGCGGTAATGGGAAAAGCACTCACATTTGGAGCGTTCCTTACGTTAGCGGTCATAGCAAATATCGCTATCTACTTTTTGATAAAGCCTTACACGGGCGAGTTCACCGTGTTAGTGAACGTCGTCACGGGTTTCACTCTCGGAACGATGGCGGCATTAGCGTCAGAGTCTGCGTATGACCAGATTTTCGTGTGGAGGATGCAACGGAGAATAGACGATGACCGATAAACCAATGACCGACGAAACGACATACAACCGCCGGGGCGTGTGCGATCACTGCCACCGCACGGATATGTGGGTGACGGACTACGACAGCGAGAGATTATGCGAACGATGCGTGCAGGACTACGACGAGGCACAGCTATTCATCGCGGCGATGGGAGGGATGTGATGACGAGGGAGATCAAATTCAGAGCGTGGGATAGAGACGAAAACGAAATGCTTTATCCGGCTAACGGTTATTGGTATGTCGGGCAAGGCACGGGCGTGATTCAGGTGCTAAAAGACAAGGCGACTTTAGAGGGAATGGTTGCGACCGAACTCGGCCCGATGATTAACGGCGAGTTGATGCAATTCACCGGCCTCCGCGACAAGAACGGCGTGGAGATTTACGAGGGGGATATTGTTCAAGACAAATTACCGCAGTTTCGGTGTTGGATAGATTACAAAGCTCCGCAGTTCTACCTTCGAGCACCCCGCGACAGAGCGTATGTGATTGAAGTGTTTCGGTTCGATGATGTGGAAGTCATCGGCAATATCTACGAAAACCCCGAACTCCTGGAGGACAACGAATGACCACCGATCAACCAATGACCATCAGCCGCGTGTGCAACCGCCTTTTCGTCGATTTGTGCGGGGCGTTCCTTAACGCTGACGACGGCTTAGAGGAATGGTATGACGCCGGGCTAAAGATGGCCCACAAGATCGAGACGGAGGAGAAGAATGGCACTACGCGAAACGACAACTGAAACGATACGCCGCGAACCGATACGCGACCGCGACTTTGTGATGCCGTTCGGTCGATTCAAGGGCATCAGTATTGACGATCTTATTCACGCGAAGCCGGACTACCTGAAATGGCTTCACGACAAGTCAGAGACATTCGAGCTTCACGCCGACCTGTTAGAAGAGGTCGAGGAAGCAATGAAGACTTGGCGAACCTAGCCGAAGTGGTTCCGGCACATCAACAGCACGAGGAAACTCAAAACAATGGCACTAAAAGAAACAAGCACAGCCAAAGGAAACTTCTTTTCCATCAAGCACGGCGGCTTCTGCCTAGAGGCGGACGCACCGACCGAGGGTTACACGGAAACGGATGTTCAGAACCCGCGAACGAAGCAAATGGTCACGAAATGGATAAAGACCTTTGCAGAGATCGAGGGACGCATCGGGAAGATCGACTGGTATGACCGCGAACACGGCGGCACTCGCTATCTTGGCATCAAGATCATTATCCGCGACAACGGCGAGAGCTATTCGATAGACCTTCCTTTCGGAAAACGTCACTACAACTACTTTATGCGGGTGATGGATTCCATCGACTACGAAAAGCCGTTGACGTTCATTGCCTACGGCAAGAAGGACGAACAGGGGCAGCAATACACCGAGTTCGCTATCAAGCAGAACGGTGAATGGTTGAAGCAGAACTACACAAAGGCGAACCCCGGCGATTGCCCGCAATCGGTTCAGGACGGACTCGGAAAGTGGGACAGTCGCGACCGTCACATCTGGCTCAAGAATCGTCTTGAGACGGTTATCATCCCGCACGTCGAAGAACTTAACGCAACGGGCGACCAGGACGAACCCGTTTACGACGAACCTGCTTTCGCGGGGCCGGTGTCGAGGCCTGCGGCAAAGGCGGCAAAGGTCAATGGGACGCCGCCTGAAATGGAAGCCGAATACTTGGCGAACCGCAAGTTCGTGGATACGCCGCCGGATGACGACGAGCCACCTTTCTAGCCCCTTGCGGTTCGCGGCGGCTCCGCACAAAAGCCGCCTCCTTAACGATGAACAGCGAACACATAACCGACATTGAGCAAGAACTGATCGACATTGCGAAAGCAATACGCGAGGAGGGCGACGAGTTCAAGCAGCTTGCGATAGACGCGGGCGAAAAGCGACGCACGTTCGACAAGCTGAAATACGACGAAACGCTCTTGCTTATTGATGATCCCCGCAAACTCACATTGCCCGATAAGGAGGCGATCATCAAGGCGAAATTTAGTGACATCTATTTCGAGGCACGAACAGCCCAGACGTTATTGGAGGCTACCGAAGGACGCCTGAACGCCCTGAAATCCCAACTCTCGGCGATACAGACGCGGGCGGGGCTGATAAAGACCGAGCGAAGCCTTGTTAGCTACAACTAGGAGAATGCGATGGCTGATGAAAAACCTAAGCGTCAAAGTCCCGTTGCCCGTGTTTATTGGCGGCTGTATGCCGAGTGGGTTTTGCATAACGTCTTTGCCCACGAAGTTGATGCGAAATGGTATGGCGATGGACTTACCACTTACAGCACGATCTTGCAATTACTAAAGGAGCTACAAAATGAACCGGCACAAACTTAACGAAAAGGCGATCGCGGCGGCTCTCGCGTTCGCCATCTTTGTAGCGGGCATCGCTTTCGCGTGGCAATACACGGAGCCGGACGACGCGACGAACGAACTGCACCAGATGAAGCAGACGCTTTGGCAAAGGATAACGAGCTAACCGGGGCGGCTCCTTAGTCGTGCGGCCCGCCTCGGTTTGAACATACTAGCCGCACGGCACATTTCACAAGGGTTCGCCGTTGGGGAAAGCGGCGGGCAGGGCAAGGGGCGGCGGTGGTCACGCACGGCAGCCGCTCCTAGCCCGAACTAAAGGAAGGTGGGAGAGCGAGATTATGTCACAACGCAATGCGACACGAAAGGGCTTGCCGATAGAGCGAAAGGCTAATCGCCCTAGCAGTTATAACAAGTTCACCGTTGACCCGAAGCCGCCTAAGACGTGGCTTGATACGGACTTCGATGAACTCAGTTACTTCCCGACGAATGAGTTCAAGGCTTACTGCATCGCGGTATCGCTGATCGTCACGCGGGCAAGGAAACGCGGTGCAAGCATCGCGGAGATACACCGTGCGTTGGGCAATGAAGCCCGTCCCGAATGGACGCTCGATGCGTTGGAGCATCTTGACCAGATCGACAGCTACCAACGCGGCGCATTGCGGGCGTATCGGCTGAAAGAGTTCACGTATGCCGCACCCACATCAAGGAAGATGCTTAGTCGCAACGCCCTGATACCAGAACGACAGGCGGTGACGGCGTAATGTGCGAAGCGTGCGATGCAACTGAACGCGAGATCGAGCGGCTAAAGAAGTGGCTCAAGCGAACATCGACAGCCTGCGGGCGGATACCGCGAAAGGGTTATTTCGATAGCTACTACCGCGAGAACCGCGAACGGATTTTAGCAAAGGCGAAACAGCGAAATTTGAGCCGCCGAGTGGCACGGTCTGCCACGAATCAACAAGCGGGTTAAGGAGGCCCGCACACTCCGGTTTGGGTCGAGACGCTTTACGATCATTTTCCTGTTACTGACCGAACGAGTAAAGCATCTCGGTATTAAAATGACCGCCCGGCTACGGCAAAGGCTCGAATCAAAACGCACGAGCCGGGCACAACCAAAGGAGGAGATAAACGAGATGCGAAAACTAAGACCGTGTAGATGCGATTACTGCCGACCGTCGATCTGGCAACGGCTGTTCGGTGTAGTTCGCAAGGAGCGTGCGAAATGATGCGGCTGATGGGATTGCTCTGCGGCATCGTGACGACATGGCTCGTGCGAAAGGCGATAGATGAGAAACGAAAAGGAGAAAGATAACAATGTTTGGAACAAAAAGAACTGAGAATGACGTGCGTGCGGAGTTGATGACCATTACACCGGAAATGGCTAAAGCGTTCCTCGGTGCTAATAGCAATTTTCGCAAAATCAATCAGCGAAAGGTTGCGGCGTATGCTCGCGATATGGTTGCGGGCAGTTGGCACGTCAACGGCGAGTCCATCAAATTGGATCGCAACGCGGGAGAACTGAAGGACGGACAGCACCGATTGACCGCCTGTGTAAAAACGGGCATTCCGTTTAAGTCCATTGTTGTGTGGGTTGATACCGATATGGGTGTAGATCGAGGGATGAACCGCACGGTTGGGCAGTTATTTACTCATTTGGGCATCAAGCACGCGAACAACGTCGGGGCGATGGTTGGGGTCATTACTCGCTATAAGGACGGAACCCTTGATGCGACGAGCAGCTCTCCAAAGACGGATGACGAGCGGTTAGAAGCATACCAGTCATTAGACGCCGAGGAGCTGCAAACGTCTGTTCGTCTTGGGTCACAGATGTATGCGTCGGGGTTGGGATCAATAACGTGTTGGGGATCGGCAATTTACCTGATGCGTGAGATTGACGAGGAGGACGCGGCGTTTTTTTGTGAAAGCGTCAGAAACGGTGCGAATTTATCCGCAAATGACCCTGCTCTGATTTTACGCAATAGGCTCTCGTCATTTCAGTATGCTCAGGCGAAATCTCGGTCGAGCATACGGGCGTTCGTTGCAATGGCTTTCATTGCAAAGGCGTGGAATGCCTACCGAGAAAAGAGGGCGGTCACGTTCTTGAAGTTTTTGCAGTCTGAACCTTTTCCGCAGTTCAAGTAGTGAAAAAGAGCCTCGAACGATGAAGCGAACGGATAAGCACCGTCCGAGGCTGAATCAATATTCAGTTTTCAAAGAGCAGTCGCGGGCCGCAAGCGTGCCACTAGCTATTTAAGCCCGCGTCCTTTGCCCGGCTACTGCGATAAGTCTCTTACTTCACCGGGCGGCGTCATTATCCCTGGCGGGATGATTCCAGAGTAATAAACGGCACGGGCGACGTTAATAGAAAAGTTTTCAATTTCGTCAAGGAGCATTATGCGACACACCTACGAACTAACAACCGAAACTATCAAGGTTTTAACGGGCAACGTGCAAAGCGTTGCTCAGGAATACGGATGCACCGACAAGCACCTTTACGCGATTCTGGCGGGAACGCAGACAGACCCCTTCGCGGTGATGGAGTGGCTTTACGCGGCGGCGGTCAAGGCGGGGTGCGACGTTCAGCCGTGGGACGACAAACTGCGGGCGATCCGTCGCCGGTATCTGTTCCCCGACGAGTCGCTAAGTGCGGCGGTCGAAACGGCGGGGCTTGCCAAAGAGGTTGGCGAGGTCGTTGCGATGGAGCTATCGGGTGCGACCGTGCCGCAGAAGCTCAAAGAGATAGACGAGGCGATGAATGCGTTGCACAAGGTGCGAAAGGCGGTGTTAGACGAATACAACGCACAGGCGGACGTAGCCCGCACACCGCGAGGCTTCGCACGCGAGGCGGTAAGCAAAAGGAGGGCGGCATAGATATGAAGCTAATAGGCGGTTCGATAAGTGCGACGTTTACGCAGAACGCGGATTCGTGCTCGGACAAGGATGAGCAATACCTGAACGTCGCTATCAAGGATGCGGGAGCCGGTGCGTATCTGGTGTTTGAAACGGCGGAATGGGCAGTGGATAACGTGGAGCAGTTTGTCGAGCAGATAAGCCGCGTGTGGAAGATGCGGGAGATAGTGGAGGGGGATGATGAGGGAAATTAAATTCAGGGCGTGGCACAGGGACAAGAAAATGTGGTTTCCAATTATCGCTATTGGTTTGATGGACGGGTGGATCGACCTAATGCCCGCTCCCGATAGTTCTTGGGTCACGGATTTAGCGGACGTGGAGTTAGTTCAGTTCACTGGATTTCGCGATTGTGACGGCAAAGAGATTTATGGTGGCGACTGGATTCATACTCACGGTTGCTCTCCTACAGTTTGGATAGTGGAAATGTTTCGCGGCACGTGGTGCGGGATAACAAGGTTCGGTGACGGTGTTATTAACGCTCATATTGAATTGATAAATGCCATCGAGCGGCACGAGGCAAAAGTCATCGGCAACATCTACGCCAAGCACGAACTCTTGGAGGACGCGAAATGACCGAACAGCAGCAGAACCTCGACCGCGTTCGGTCGCAGATCGCACGGCTCGTCGTGAAGTTTCTGGAGCAGCATCGGGAATTTCACGGTGACGAATTACGGCGGCACGTGGAGGCGAACGTCGATGGCTACATAGCTCCGGCATCGCCCGACAGGATACTCCGCGACCTGCGGCAAAAGAACGTGGTGAATTACGAGGTGGCGAACCGTGCCAAGAGCCTATACCGCACGCTGCCCGTTCGCACGGAGCCGCGACAGGAGAGTTTGTTTTAGGGAGGAATAGAAGATGGCAAGAATAGGACAACGCAAGACAATTAAGTTAGTGAATCACAGATATAAGCCATTAACGACGATTGCCGGACGGGAATTGCATATCGAGGGTTTTCCGAATCTCGTGATTCATTCTTCGGTGGGACTTCACGCGGAGTTGGATGGCTCATCGTGGTCGGTAACAGAAACGACCACAAAAGCCGCCGTTTATCATACCGCGACTAAGGACATAAACAAGGCGGCAAAAGAGGCCGAAGCGTTCCTGAAGTCTAAGGGCGTTGATGCCTTTAACGAGCGGCTGGCGATCAACCAAAAGGAACTAGCGGCGCATTCATTATGAGCATCCACAGGCGAAAAGCAACGACAACACAGCCGAAGCGAAAGGCACAACCTGAATATGACCTGCAATGTTCCATCGCGGACTACCTTCGGCGGCGACATCCGAGCGTGCTGTTCAATAGCGACATCAAGGGAAGCGTGAAGCTGACGATGCCGCAGGCCGCACGAATGAAGAAGCTCTACTGCAATGATTTCGCTATGCCGGACGTGATTATTCTTGAACCGCGATTCGACAAGGGCAAGGCGGGCTTGTGCTTAGAAATTAAGATAGCCGACCCGTTTAAGAAAAACGGTGAACTCAAAAAGAACGAGCACTTAGAAAGGCAGTATATGGCTATTAAGCGATTGCGAGAGCGGGGTTTCGATGCCCACTTTATTTGGAGTATGGATCAGGCGGTTCACGTGATTGAGGGGTATCTCGGATGATTACCTTCCTCGCCTACATCTTCCTTATCATCTTCGCGTTCGTAGCGGGCGTGATCGGTGGGCTGTGGTTAGCTCGGCGTGACATCGCGGCGGCGAGGCACGGGCGGCGTTTGGCAGAGAATCACGAGGCGATGGAGCGGGCGGAGGATTCGTGGCCCGAATACTTGGAGACGAAATGAGCGTCCTTGTCGGCGACGATGACACGGTAAGGCTGACGCGGCGGGAGAGTGCGGCGGTGGCGAGTTACGTGTGGCAGCACGTGCGCGCCTATCCGACAAGCTCGGCGTATCGCGTGTGGCAGAAGATGTTCGAGTGTGCGTATGGCGAAAAAGAAGTATCTCAGCAAGAAGCAGCAACGCCGCATCGGGTGGGACGAGTGGGGCAAGGCGATGGACAAGGAGATGCAACGCAACCTAGCCTTTTGGGTAACGTGGGCAATGAGACGGAGAAGGAAGGAGGAACGAGATGACGCAAGATGAAGCGAGAGAGGCGACAAGGAATTATTTTCTTAGCCGCCATCCGATGAGGATTCGGGGGCGGAGTATGAACCAGGAAGAGGTATTTGACATTCGCTTTGACAGTTTTAACGCGGGTTTCGATGCAGGCTACGAAGCCGCCGTCACCGCCGAGCGGGAGCGGATCGTGGCGGAGTTAGAGACGCAGATTCAGATAGCGAGTTATGGTGGTTCTAATTACAGAGAGATAGCTCGGACGGTTCTCGAAAAGGCAATCGAGATAGTGAAGGGAAGTAACGGCGATGAATGAGTATCAAAAGATGGTGCGTGACTTGAGCGAAATGCGAGAAGGTGTCTGGTATCGAATATACCGCAAAGACGATGTTCGCACGGGCTGGCGATATGTGGAGTTCGAGGAGGCGTTACAGGTCAATGAAGCTCGTGGCGTCAAATATGTTCCTATCGTTTCTGGTATTGACAGCGACAAGTTTGAAGTGGTCGCGTGGAACTATTCCGGGCTAGTTCGTAAGAGTGGCGACACGTTCGATTTAGGCGAAATGGATGAATCAGGTGTTTACGAATATCGCAGGAAGCGGCGAGACGCGCTAGAGAATGGCGTCACGAAGATATGCGGAATCTGCGGCGGCTTTGGGCTTGTTAAGGGAGGCGACAACGATGAATGACTTCGACCCGGTAGGCGAGTGGATGGCGGCGTTCGGCGTAGAGCTTACCCCGGCGATGGTCGGCGAGATCGAGGCGAACGTAAAGGCCGAGGATGCGGAAGCGTGGCGGGCGACCATCAAGAAGTATGAGCTTAACTATCACCCGGCGTATCCCCGCGATTACAACCCGCGAAAGATCGCAAACGTGATGGGCGTATTCAGAGAGATAAAGGAAGGACAGGGCTATGCAACGTATCGACCAATTAGCGGACTCAGCGTTAGAGAAATGCGGGAATTTGGGGCCTTTAAGGAGGAACGAGATGACGCAAGATGAGTGGAGAAGGGCGGCTGTGGTTCGCTATCTATTGACCGATGTGCTTGATGATGTCGAGGGGGATCGTTCGCTATTGGTCGAGTTGAGTGATGAACATAAGCATCCGCTAGAAATATACCTACACCGCAATCTTATGGTTTCGGACTTGGTAAATCTCGCACGGGACTTGATGGCGGCACATTCCGCCGTCGCCGCCGAGCGGGAGCGGATCATCGCGGCGCTGGAGTCTGAAAGGACGGGGCAATACGGGATGCACGATTATGACATCGACCGGGCAATCGAGATAGTGAAGGGGGGCGAAGATGAAACTAACAAATGACGAGATCAATCAGATGGCGGCGGAATTGCTCGGCTACTGCAATCACGAGTGGGGCGAGCGTTATGAGGCG
>ERZ1066115.129-NODE-129-length-26063-cov-11.943325_pt1 | contig 26063 bp, 35 predicted proteins | sample MGYA00382762_ERZ1066115 | MGnify/ENA primary metagenome ERZ1066115 (study PRJEB33369, sample SAMEA5778345) | biofilm metagenome | biome: Industrial cooling water; feature: Water cooling tower basin; material: Biofilm | place: United Arab Emirates | collected... | reverse complement strand
CGTATATCCAAAAGAATCAACAATGCCCGACATATCTTCCACAGAGCAAAAGAACCTTCAGGGGTGGATAGCCCTCGGACTCAGCCTCGTTATCGCGGGCGGCTCGGCAATGTATTACGTCGCATCCATTTCACCGCGTATCGATGCACTAGAGAAGCAGAGCGAATACCGCATCGAGGAGATGCAGAAGCAACTTGACAAGCTCGATACACGCACTCAACGCATCGAGCAGAATCAGATCACGCGGACGGAATGGGAACAGATGCAAAAGAGCATCGAGCAACTAGTGAACCGAGACGCACGGAGACGATGACCACTAGCATAACCTACAACCGAGACTGCCTAGAGGCGATGCGGGAGATGGACGACAACGCCTTCGAGTTGGCGATTGTCGATCCGCCGTATGGGATAGGTGATAAATGGTTGCGACCAGGGGAGAATTGTCATTCGTCTGATGCGATGCGTGCTACGACGTGGGGTGATAAGCAATGGGATTTAGAGGCTCCACCGAGTGAGTATTTTAATGAGCTTCGTCGTGTGACGTGTAATCAGATTATCTGGGGTGGTAACCATTTCCATCTTCCGCCAACGAGGGGCGTAATTATCTGGAACAAGCCAGAGATGAATTTATATTCGATGGCTGATGGCGAATTGGCATGGAGTTCATTTGATTGGCCTCTAAAGATTGTGACCATATCGCGGGCAACACGGGGAGTTACAATCCATCCAACCCAAAAGCCCGTAGCCCTTTACAAATGGCTGCTCACGAACTACGCAAAGCCCGGCGACCGCATCCTTGACACGCATCTAGGCTCCGGCTCGTCACGAATTGCGGCATACGATTTGGGCTTTGACTTTGTTGGATATGAACTTGATACGGACTACTACAACGCACAAGAGGAACGATTCCAACGGCACATAGCCCAACCAAAGCTATTTGTGCCAGAACCGCAGGCAATGACACAGGCGGCGTTGATATGAAGGAACACGGCGGGAGCGGTAAGCAAATGGTCACTAACGCGATCACCGCACGCGACACACTTAGCGATATGCGGCACGACTCCCGCCGTGCTCAAGCGTCGCTGTAACGATCTTTGACACGGGGACGATGCCGAAACAACCCACAAAGGCTACTCACGAACCAAACATAGAGCAACTAGCGTCAAGCGACTTCGAGCTAAAGACGCGAAAGGCAAAGATACTGTGCCTCGACATCGAGAACACACCGACCATCGCGGCGGTCTGGCAGAAATGGCAGGCCGATACCGTTTGGGTGCATCAGCCTAGCTATATGCTCTCGTGGTCGGCGAAGTGGCTCGGCGGGAAACAGATCACGCGGGGACTCTGCGATTATGACGACTACGACCCCGCACGTCCCGATGACAAGAGGCTCGTAACGGAACTATACGATCTGCTAGACGGTGCGGACGTATGCGTTGCACACAACGGCAACAAGTTCGACTTCCCGATGATTCGCGGCCGGTTCCTGCAACACGGACTCAGCCCGTCGCAACCGTTCGCCCAGGTCGATACGTTGCGTATCAGCAAACGCTCGTTCCGACTGTTCTCACACAAGCTCGATGACCTCGGCGAGTTCTTAGGCGTAGGGCGAAAGGTATCAACCGGCGGCTACTCGCTATGGCATCAATGTATGCAGGGCGACAAGCAAGCGTGGAAGTTGATGAAGAAGTATAACGCTCAAGATACGCGGCTCCTTGAGCGTGTTTATTTGAAACTAAGGGCGTGGGACGATCAGCACCCGAACATGAATCTACTACTAGGCACGACCGACAACTGCCCCAAGTGCGGCGGCACAGAGCTTATACGCAAAGGCTCCCGCCGTTCCCGTGTTGGAGTGGCGGTCAGATGGCAATGCACATCCTGCGGCGGCTTCTCGCAGACGGCATACAAGAAGCAGGTGGATTTGAGGTAAGCGAATATGAAAGTAACCATCAATCACGACGAGAACAAGCCTGACGAGATAATCATCGAACCCCGCGACCTATGGGGACTCGACGGCACGCTTGCACAGATAATCGCACCCGCACTCAAGGCGTATAAAAAAAACGCTCACGGGTGCTTTTGCGTGGATATAGAAGACGCACCGCATCTTGCCGACACGTTCACGAAAGGCGAGTTCGCCCCGCATCCGTATTCGGTCGAAGCGTTCGATTACGTGATGGATGAAATGATATGGGCTTTCGAGCAAATAGCGGGTGACGATACACCCATTCGAGATCACTACGACCGTATTGACAACGGCACGCGGCTATTCGGTAAGTATTACAGGGCATTGTGGCTGTAATGGGCATCATCGACACGATCATCAGCAACCTTCAGCCGGACTCGCCGCCGAAGGTCAGCCTCTACTTCCGCAACGACGTTGACGCAAGCAAGTTCAAGGCAGCTCTCAAAGACAAGGGCGTTAAAGTGCAGGCGTGGCAAACCGAGCACGGCATCGCAGTCAAGCCGCTCGAATTGCCGAAGTTCAAGGAAGCACTCGCAACACGCGGCCTTATGAGCGACCCATACGTTCAAAGCGTCGTAGATACGCTCGACAGGTCCGCGAACAATTATCTGGAGTTTAGGCACGAATAGATGAACGCAGTGGCAGCAAAGAAGGCGACAACGAAAAAGCCAACCAGATCGGCAACGAAAGCGATGACAACGATAGAACCAATGACACACGGGCAGGCCTTAGCCGCGTTTAGTTCGGTGAAGCCGTTCAAGTCTGAGTCTGTGATGGTCAAGGCGTTTAGTCCGCATATCCCGCTAATCATTGAGGCGTTTTATCACGACAAGGTAACGCGCGTGCGCGGCGAATGTCCGTTAGGTGACAAGACCTGGTTATGTGGCAGACTACGCCCTGATTTCTTAATTGAAACCGCACGGGGCCTTCGCATCATCTGTGAACTCAAGAATCCAACTCATACAACACGTGAGAATATCGCGGGTATCACTCAACTAATGGCGTATAAGGCGGTAATGAATGATGATCGTTTACGCTTTTTATTGGTTACGAGCGTATTCTCACCTGTCATTCCTGAAATGATTAAGGAGTATAAGTTGCCCTTTAGTTTTGGAGTGTTTGATGGGGCGAAAATGGCAGTTGAAATACATTAGAAATGCCCAAGTTAAAGGCAAAACCTAAACCGAGAACCGTAAACCGTGTTCAACAAATCCAACACCATAAAAAGGCCCTATTAGCCGCGTTGGAAAAGTCACTCGGTATTGTGACCACGGCGTGCAGAGAAGTCGGCGTAGATCGCTCGACGTTTTACAAGTATTACAACGATGACCCTGAGTTTGCTGCGGCGGTCGATGACATTGAGAACATCGCTTTAGACTTCGCGGAATCAGAGCTTTACAAGCAGATTGAAAAAGGTGAAGTGCCAAGCACCATCTTCTATCTCAAAACGAAGGGTAGGAAGCGTGGCTATATCGAAAAGACGCAACAGGAGATTTCCGGCTCTATCGAAACCACCGGCCAAATATCCCAACGCGAACTCGCAATGCGTATCGTGCTTGAGGCGGTGAAGCAAGGCTACTCGTTTGCGGACGCTGTGGCGGCGTTAAAGAGCCTCGACGCACCTGACCTACCCGCCGAGGTGAGAAACGAGGTCGCAGGCTATCTATTGGAGTCGAACGAGGTGAATTAAAGCAGGCGTAGTTATGAGAATCACTTGGAACGAGAACATCCAACCCCACCACAAGGAACTTATCCTGGAGATGCTCACGGAGCTTGAATGGCTTATACCGGGATGGGTGCAGGAGATGCCTATCAACGTATGGTCCTCGGACGACCACAGCAAGGTGATGTCGGTCGAACCCGATTACGCTTATCGCTTCGTTCGCTTGAACGTGTTCGCTAATTGGCTAAATCAGAACCGCGAGGATCAGTTCCGGCAGATGATACACGAACTTGCTCACATACCTATCGCACTTGTTGCCGACCACGCAGAGGCGGCGTTTCATACACTGCTCGAAGATTGCCCTTATCGCACATCGTTGTTGCAGGAATTAACGACGAGGAACGAATCCGCCACGTGCGACATAACGGAAGCGATCTACCGCAAGGTTTACGCGGCGGACGTGCGATGGGCGGGACACTAGACCGAATGGACACACCGAAGCTGACACGCAAAGAGAAGCACTTACTCGCACTCTGGTGCGGGCATCGTGATTACTCGGCGGATACGGACAGGTTACTGCGGGACGCGATCACGATTCACGATTGCTTGAAGAAGAATAACGACAACCCTGCGATGTTCGGGCGGGAGTATAAGAACGCAGTCGCACTATGCAAGAAATTACACATAGTTACGTAAGGCGCAACGGCATCCACGTCCGCTACGTTGGCACGTCCGAGCATATCGCAGGCTACACGATGGACGCAGGCGGTTGGGCGTGCTGTGCGTTCGACGGATGCGACGTGAGCGGCCTGCGGTGTCGGCATACGATGGCATACCTAGTGCCGTTCGGGTATCAGGACAGGGGCGATACGGCCATTTTTCGCGTGAGCAGGGACGGGCTGATGCCGGGGTATCACTACCAGCCGAAGCATAGAGATAAATGACAGACACCATCGACCGAGAGACGCATCACGAGTTGGTTGACGTGTTGCTAGTAATCAGAGACAGATCGCCCGAAGCGTATAACAGCGTGAAACGGGCGATTCGGCAATGGACGGATGCGGTGGCCGAGGTTGATACGTTGGGGGAAAGCGATGAAGCTAACTGACGAGATGAAAGAGCGTGTGGCGTTGATGGTCGAGCACTTACCGCCGGACGAAGCACAGGCAGAGTATGAACGGCGGTGCGAGGCGATGCTGCAATGGCAGGCGAGGTCAACGGGGCGGAAAAAAAGACGATAGCGAGCCTTCGTTTACACGTAAAGTAGCGGTATAATATCCTTTAGATATAAGGGTTTACGGCGATGATGGCGTTATTAAATTGCGTGGTTTGCAAGCAAGAGTTTAAGAGGCACGGCAAACAAGCGGCTCAGGCACGGACCTGTTCCAAAAAGTGCTTATCGGTCTTTACGAAATCCAAAACCGATCACACGCCCAATACAATATGTGCGGGGTGCGGCAAGGAGTTTTGGCTAAAACTGAGCCAAAAAGTGAAATATAGGCGATTGGGGCATCATTGCTCTATGGCCTGTCTTGCGGAAACGAAGCGTAAGGCTTACTACGGGGCGAATAATCCTAATTTTCGATCTCGTAGTTACGATGATGATGGCTATGTTCTGCGTCACTACACCACACAAGGCCGCGAAAAGTTGCATAGGGCGGTGGTAAAGGAAGTGCTTGGTCGCCAGATCCCGAAAGGCTTGGTAGTTCATCATAGGGATTGTGAGCGAGACAACAACACCGCAGAAAATTTAGCCGTATTAAGTGAGTCTGATCATAGATGGCTACACAAACAGTACGGTAACGCAACATTATGGGCATACCGTCACGGTAAGATTGATTTAGAGTCCCTTGTGTCGTGGTCTAATGATACAGCTAGAGCACGGCGATTATTACCCCTGAACGTTACTACGCAGATTGGATACATTGGAGATGGAATGAAAATCAGGCTTGTGCTCAAACATCCGCTGGCTGTTCGACCGTTCAAGTCGCATCCAAGTGATGCGTGTTGGGATTTAACTGCCGCATCCGTCGATGACAGCGACCCGCGTTATATTGAATATGACACGGGCGTTATCGTTGAAGTGCCCGCAAATCACGCCCTGATGGTGTTTCCCCGAAGCTCAATAAGTAAGTACGACCTAACGTTAGCCAATGGAGTTGGTGTGGTCGATCCCGGATATTTAGGGACAGTACGCCTGCGATTTAGACGGCACGGCAATCGAGTCTATGAAGTCGGTGACAGGATTGGGCAAATGCTCATTATTGAGCATCCTGCATTCCCTGATTTCGAGATGGTAGAGGCTGACGAACTAAGCGAAACACCACGAGGGGAAGGTGGATTTGGGAGTAGTGGGATATGAATGAACAAAAGGACTTATCAAACATCGTTGCCGATGACTGCGTGGAAGCATCGTTAGCACTAGATGCGATAGTTGAACGTGCTAAGGCGGGCGAAGATAAAGACGTTAATGGTCTGAACCTTCTAATAGGCGGCATCTATCTTTACAACGATACCCATCGCCGCGTAATGCCCCTGTTTCAACGAGTGGGGGATGTATGAGTGAAACGTATCATTTGGTTTGCATAGATTGCGAGAAAGGTCTGTGGCTTGGGCAGGGGCGATACTCCGGTGCGGATTTGCGGGTGTATTCGTCCGAGAAGCACCTAGCCGATATGCAGGTGTTCCTGACCGAGCATAGAAGGCATCCGTTGGTTTTCGGCGGGATGCAGGAGTTAATGAATCAAGGGGTTGACTGGGTTGATATGGATGAGGAAGAAGATGAGCGTAAATCTTCACGTGAGAGGTATCACGAAGCCCTTACGAAGCAACTGCGTGAGCAAGTAGCGGTGTCGATGGTTCCCGACTTCGGAGAGCCTAAGAAGTTCCTGTGACCAAATCCCCCGCAAAACCTCTTGACATACAGGCCCTCTACCGGAAGGCGAAGGGCAACGCGACGGTGATTATCGACCGTGCGGCGGAGCTTGAGGCGAAGGGGTGGGAAACGTGGTTGATGACGCTCTTTCCGTTCTGGTTCTCGGAAGAGTTCAGCCCCGAACATCGGCAATACTGGTCACAGTTCTGGGACGTGTTGTTACGCATCCGCCGGGGCGAGAGCATCCCTAACAACGAGCTTGTGATAATGCTTCTGCTTGGACGCGGGCTTGGTAAGTCATCGTGCGTAGAGGCGGGGCGTATAATGCGGCTTGCATTGCTCGGCGGTGGCTACTGCCTGATGATCTCCGAGACGGACGACCAGGCACAGGAACACTTGGGCAACTGCCGCATCCTTATCGAGCATCCCGACAGCAAACTCACCGAGTATTACCCTGAGATGGCGATCACCGACCATTCGGACGTTATCAAGGGCTTGCCGACCGCCGACCGCAAGGAGATGTTCATCCTGAAGAACGGCGGCATCCTGAGAGCAAAGGGCTTGTCCGCGAAGATGCGAGGGTTGCGTGTTGGCGTGCATAGGCCCAATGATGTAACTCTTGACGATATAGACGACGTTAATGATTCACTTGCTCTATCCATCAACAAATTGCGGCAGATAACCGCATCCATCCTGCCGGTGCAGGCACGTGAGAACGTGACCATCTCGGTCGCACAGAATCTTATCAGCGAGCATAGTGTCGTCAATCAGATATTCACGGGAAAGAGCGATGCGTTGGCAGACCGCACCGTGATAGGTCCAACGGCGGCGTTCTCGACGCTTGAGATAGACACGCGGATAGACGAGGTAACGGGCAAGCTAAAGCACGTCATTCAGCCGACGAGCGTTCCATCGTGGAAAGGGCTGTCTATCGACCGAGCACAAAAGTTTCTTGATAACTCCGGTTTACAGACGTTCTTAGCCGAGTATCAGAACGAGTTCGACCAATTCAAGAGCGGGCGGGTCATACCTGAGTACAACGAGGACGTTCAGATCATCACGTGGAGCGAGTTCGAGCGTGTCTATGGTGAGCGGCGCATCCCTGCGTATTGGCAATGCGATGTAGGGCTTGATATTGGCTACTCGGAGGGTATGTATCCGCACTATTCGGGATGGGTATTCGCTACGACGAGTGCGATGAACAGCCCGTTGCCGCGAAAGGTGTTCATTTACCGAACGATGTCGTTTCAGGGCGTTTCGATAGACGACCAGGCGGACGCGGTGAAGGAAGCATTACTGCCCGACGAGCGTATTCGTTTCTGGCGTATGTCGCACGAGAAAACGGGCGAGTGGATGACGCTGAATGCGAAGCACAAACTGCCGTTCTCGAAGTTCACGCATTACAAGAGCGAGGATGGCGTAGCCCAGTGGCGGCATCTTTCGCGGGTCGATAAGACGCAGCCGCATCCGTTCAAAGAGGATCGCTTGCTTGAGGACGGGACGTATGAATTGGGCGATTGTATGCTCTTTTACATCGTTGACGACGAGCAGGTTGTCCGAGCGGTAGATGACAGAGGGCATCGGCTCTTACGTGAGCAGGTCGCCACGTGGGAATACGTTCCTGTGAAGGTGACGGACACAGGGCAGACGGTGCAGCGCCCATCTAAAATTAACGATGATCTTTTGGACGCTGCCCGGTGCGGCATCTTCGCCTATTTCAACCCCGAAGCGACGGATTTCACGCCCGATGAGAAGATGTTCCAGACTCTGCCCGAAGCGGTGCGTGTAAAGCCCGAAGAATTGACCGAGCAGGGGCGTGTGACGCAGATAATGCACTTGAAAAAAGCACTTGAGAAGCGAGAGCAGAGGCAATACGAGGCCGAGAGTGAGTGGGTAGGTAGCCGATAATGATGACCGAGAACCGAAAGATCGCGGCGATATGTGAAAACCCGTCATTGAGACGGCGATGGAGACGATTATCGGCTGAGGAACGGCGTGCATCGCTTGAGCGTATCGAAACGGGAAGCGAAGCCGAGATAAGGGCGGCGTTGTGGGGCAAAAAGACCAGGGGCAGGGGACGAGTGACGAGGGGTAAGGAACAGGACGCGAAATGAACCGTAAAAAGCGAGCAAAACTGCACGATATTTACCGCGAGATACCGAATATCGCTTGTAAGGGCCATTGTTCGGTTGCGTGTGGCTTTATTGCGATGTCGAAGGGTGAATACGAGGAAATGCGGAAGGCTACGGGACGGAAACCGAGCGTTGTTCGCGGTGATCGGTGCAATTATCTCAACTTAGAGACGGGAAGATGCAATGCGTATGATGCCCGCCCGGCGGTGTGCCGCTTATATGGCGTTGTTGACGTGATGCCGTGCGTATTCGGGTGCGTTCCTGAGAAGATGCTGACGGAAGGCGAGGCGAGGCACATAATGGACCGTATCTCATCGCTCTTTGGCGAGCCGAGAAGGAGCTTTGTGACCAATGATTGAGTTCGTGTTAGGAGTAGCGATAGGGGTGACGGTCGTGGGTCTGCTGACCATCTGGCAGATACGCTATTTGCAGTCGCAGAATGAGGGGCTTTTGGGCTGTCTTTATCACCGAGTAGGATACAAACCACCCACCAAGCAGAGAAAAACGATTCTAGGCGGCTCTACGGCTCAAATCGAGGCATCTGAGACGCCCGAAGATGAGCAGATTCGCACTCCACGAGAGCTTACATTGCAGGAATTGCAGGAATTAGCGAGGAATAGCTAGACCGTCCTCATCCACTGCACCCGCGAGCCTGCGAGGGCGACGATGGCTGAACTTGCCACCTCGGACGCGAACCCTGCTATGACCGTGCCGCTTGCAGATGGCTGGATAACGCCCTCGATCTCCGCCCGGTTACTGCCCGTCGTGCCTGATGTTGCGTTCGATGCCGCCGGAAGGTTATACGCGGTCAAATTGGCATTACGAGTGCTTGTTGTTGCTGTCAGCGAATACTCCGACATATAGACCAGCCGGGTCGGTGACGCAGGGCCGCTGATCGACCACCGTGAGCCTGTCGTTGTTGCGGCTGCGGTGTAGAGAATATCGAACTTGAACCAATACATCTCACCTGCATTGACCGCGAAGCTCAAGCCCGTTACATCCTGTATCGTGTTGGCAACTCCGTTGTTATTGGTTACGTCCGAGCCGAGAATCAGCACTTGCGTATCGCCCGTAAGTGAGCTTTGCGTCGTCTGCAAGACCTTTGCTCGCCCAAAAGTATCAAACGCCTGAAAGCCGCGTTCGCTCGTGTATTCAAGCCGTTCACTCGCACCGATGGTCCCGCGAAAGACGACAACGCCCGAAGTGCTTTCTTGCAGAATGATAGTGTGAGGTATCGTGTCGGCATTATGAATACTGATGTAGTCGATGATCTTCGACGTGCCCGCCGCTCCGGGATCGGAAACAATGATCACGTTCGACGTGCCGTTCGATGAAGTGAAGTTATTCGCCGGTGTGAAGGTCGTGCTCGTTACCGTGCGAAAACCGACATACACGCTGCATTGCGCTGTGGCAATGGGTTCGCCAAGTGCGAGCCTGAGAAGTTGTCCGTTGTCAATTATTAGCATCGTAGAAAAGCCCTTGTCCTGACCTGTGCTTCGGTGAGTCCGCTTCCACTGCCGCCTGTTGCATTGAGCGTAGTGCCGCTCATCGAGAGGTTCGTTCCAAGCGTGATCTCTGCGTAGGGAGCACCCGAACCCGACGCACCTGAACCGAGCAGTTTAGAGCTTGCGGCGGCGTTGGCTATCTTGGCTAAGGTCACGTTGCCGTCTGCTATCTTTGCCGTTGTGACCGCGTTACTAGCGATGGTCGTGGAAGTGCCGCCTGCGGTCTTGGTTACGTCGCCTGTGAAGGCCGATGTTTGGATGCCACCCGTTCCCGTGAACTCGATGCCGCCCTCGACGCGAAGCTCTTCAACGTCACCCGATGCGGCGGTATCACGTCCGAGAATCCTGTCGGTTGTGATGTTCTGTATCTTGCCGAACGTCACCGCATCATTGTCTATCGTCCACGTAGCACCTGAACCTGATACCGTTATATCGCCTTTATCACCGTCCGAGACACCGCCCCCGCCTGTTGCGTTGAGCGTTGTTCCCGACATCGAGAGATTTGTGCCGAGTGTTATTTCCTGCGGATCGCCTGAGCCGGAATCGCCACGTCCCAATAATCGGGAAGCGGCTGAGACGTTCTGCATCTTGGCGTAGGTAACGGCATCATTTGCGATGGTCGTTGCACCGTCGCCCGTGCTTGTGACATCGCCGGAATGGTTAGGATGAACGTAAGCGTTCGCTCCGTCCGCGACGTTGATAAGCGTGCGGACCTGCGAGGCGGATAAATCTTCGGGGTCGCCCGTGCCTGCCGTGACACGCCCTTTAATGGTCGAAGTGGCTACGTTGGCGAGCTTTGCATTTGTGATCGCGTCGTTATCGACCGTCCACGTTGCACCTGAGCCGGAGACGGTAATATCGCCCTTGTCGCCATCGGATACACCACCGCCGCCAAACGAGTCGGGTGTTTGCCCGTCAAGTAGTGCGGCATCATCTGCTATTCCTATGCGGCGGAGTCTCATTTAGGAATGGTCGGGAATTGGGTTTGGCTTGTCTGTTTCCGACTCTAACTCAGCAATGGGGGCAAGGAGCTTGGCGTTCTCGTGCTCAAGTTCCTCGCACCGCACTTCGAGCGTATAGGATTGGTCGATAAGGCGGGTGATGGTGTTCATCGCCTTGTGGTATTTTGCTTCGGTCATAAGTGCGTTAAAGCTCCTCAGCGGCAGGCCGTGCGTCGTTGTATTCGCGGGAAGCTCCTGCTTTGAAAATGTCCGTCAGGTAGCCGTCAACGACCATCCACGCGACGAACCGCAGCCGATTCGCGGCGGTGTCATTCAGCGTGTTGTCGGTCAGAAACCGCTGCCAATGGTTCGGATAAAGCCGAACCGCCCTATCCCGCAGCTTCTGCTTTTCCGTTGCGTTCGCGTTCGCCGTCGTGTTCAGGACGTTGTAAATCTCCGTCGCTAGCGCCGTTCTGTTCGCCATTTTATTTCTTTAACTCCTCTAGTTCTGCGGTCACCTTGCCGAGCATCATTCGTGTCTCGGCAAGCTCTGCCTGTGTCCGAAAGAGCAGGTTGTTCGCGTTCATCACGCCCTGCATTGCGAATTGATATTGTGGATGTTGCTCGATCATATTTCAGTTGTGTTTGAATACCCGCCACCTCTGCGTTGTATCGTCGTAAAACAAATCGGCGGCTTGATTTGCAGATAGCGTGATGTCCGCCCCCGTGGAATTTAAGAACCGATTAGTTGCTGTTGATGATGCCGACTGATGCACGAGCACAATATCATTCGAGCCAACATTGATAATGGTCAACGTGTCACCGGGCCAGTTTGTTACAAGTGATCCCCACGTATTAGCCAATCCCGTAATGTTGCGAGAAGCATCGGACGATAAGCGAAGGTAGCGTCCAAACGAACCAGAAAAGGTATAATTATTTTGGTCGGCTGTGATCTGTGACGGCGAATTGATCGAAAAGGACGGCGTTGCGATATTGAATCGTCGCGTGTAATTCACAGAAGCCCCGCCATCGCCGCCACCTGTAATAAATACGGAATTGCCGGCGCCGTTCGATATAGTCAAATTTCCGCTTAACGTGTCCGTAATGGAATTTAGACTTAATGCCCCCGTCGCCGAGATCGCGGCGATAAGCGTGCCCCCGCTATTTCTCCATTCGCGGAGATTCGCGGACTGAGCCGCCGCCGCCGTTGTGACCGCCCCGACCGTTGACGCATTAAGGATGGTTTGCGAGATGCCCGCATTGTCATCTATCGCCACGCCCGACCCCTGCACCGTCGCCCCGCCCGTGCCGTCTGCCCGCAATATCGCGTTGTCCGTCGAACCTGTTGAGCCGCCGATGCCGCCGCCTCCTCCACCGCCGCCTTTAGTAAATGATCTTGGCATAGTCTTTTAGAGTGTCGCGTCCCAAACGTGATATTGGGGCGTTCCTGTTGATTTAAGGTTGACCGACTTCTTTATCTCAGGCACTTCGCCGCCGTTGAGCGTTTTGGTGTTGCCGGGGAGAAGCGGGATAGAGTCGTCGGCTACTGTGGTTGATGCGGCAGAGCCAAACTCGATGTAGATGGTGTCGGTCGATGAGACATTGGTTATCTCAAGGAAGTTGCGAAGCATATCCGCACCGAGGACTTCTGCGTTGGTATTTGCGGTAAGTGTTCCGCCTACTTTTGCCATAGTGTTTGGTGTGTCCGATGGGACGAAAAGGGCTAGTGTTCAAATTGGGGCGACCACTATATATAGTGGTTAGTGACCCTCATATTGCAATTCTAGCACAATATTTAGTAAGATGTGAATAGGCGGGCGTGTGTCCGCCTGACCGTCCAACAGGACGTTTGACAAAATAAACCTACTCGGATCACGAACCTATGCCGCTCGATGGCCCAACGGCTATCGACCCGCAACAATTTATGACTGAAACAACTGAAGCGGTAGTGAATACCGCAGGTGCATCCGCAGACGGCATTACGAATGATGCCGCCCCCGATCACACTCCTGACGCCGTTATTGCCGAGACGGACGCTGTTACTGAGGAACAAACCGAAGCGACACCTTCCGCCGATGAGAACGACGAAAGTGTAGAGGCACAACCCACCGATACCATTGACGGTGAAGCCTCGCCTGACGACGCAACCGATGTTGAGCCGGACTTCTCCGACCTGACACCGAATTTCATTCCCGCAGATGAGGTCATTGATAAACTTCGCATCCCGAAGGACGAAAGGGAACGCCTCAAGAAAGTAGCCGAACTTGCAAGAAGCTCGTCGGCGGTCATTGAGGAACTTGGCGGCACGGAAATTGTCGATACCCTGAAGCCTTTGGGCAAGGTTCTCACCAAATCGGGTGTGTCCACGGAGGAATCCGCACAGACCATCGAAGCGTTGATGACGGCTAACCCCGTTGTTACGACCAAGATGCTCTACGACACCTCGGTTCAGATGATGCAGCTTGAGTCTTTCGCAACGCCGATACTCACCGCCGCATTTGGAGAGAACGCCACGTTCGAGAACGTCCGCACCTTGCTTGCCCTCGATAAAGAAGGACTGGTCGATAAGGAATATGACATCGACCCGACCGAAACGAGTGAGCTAAAGAGCAAGATCGCGGAACTGGAGAAGAAACTGCAAGCGAAGGACGCCGAAGCCAACCCGCCCTCAAAAGCGGCAGAGCAGGCCGTCAAAGAGCTTGAGAATGACTTCTACGCAGAGATTCCGAAGAAGGTAGCCCCCTTGTTTGAAAGGTTGGGATGGGACGCCGATAGCCCGATGGCACAGATTCTTATTGAGAATCTGCAATTCAAGCTCAAGGCAGACCCGAAATATCTTGACACCGAGCAGTTCTTGAAGCAGGTCGGAGTTTACCGCAACGGTGAGCAACGGCAGGCCGTCGTCAACGCCAATTTGCACTTGCTTGCGAATCAGGCGGTAGGACAGGCACAGAAGCAGGCGGTCGCACTCCAGCAATGGATAAAGGCGAACGCAGAAAAGACGCGGAACAAGATAGTCCAACAGAAACAGCAGGCAGCGGCGGCAAACGCGGCTCCGAAGGCAGTAACGCCGAAGGATATGCCGGATCGCCCGCTAACGCTTGAGGAACGGCAGGCTGAGACGCGACGAAAGTATCTCGAAGCACTCAATGCCGAACCTGCAAGGTAGATAGGTCAAACGCATCCTGAATGACGCTCTCGATACGGTGTAAAACACCGTTCAACTGCGGAATAGACACAATAATTCAGGAGTGTAACAACAATGGCTGATTTTCCTTTCACTAGCACCGAGCAGCAAAATGCTCAAAGAACTTATCTCCACGAGACGGTGGTCAACTACCAGAACGCCTCTGACGTTTTCGGTATGGCCGAGGACTGGAAGGACACCCCGATCAACGACATCGGCGTAAAGGTCCCGCTCGAAATCTCGCCCAACCCGTCGCTCAAGGTCGTCAATCTCGACGGCGGCAGCGTCCCGCAGGCTCAGGCACGCGACCTCGACAATATGACCGTCAATTACGGTCAGTTGATGGCAGGCAGCGGCGTGACCTACGAAGCAATGCTCAACAACCGCAAGGAAACTGCGGGCGATGTGCTTGCTCAGGGCATCGAATCGGACGCACGGCAGTTCGTCAAGTTCCTTAACGACTATGCCTCGCGTGGCGACGGCACGGCGGCCCTTGCTACCGCGTCGGCAAACTACGACGGCGGTTCGGCTACCACCAAGCGAACCTTTGTCGCCAACGGATCGACCGACTCTATCGGGCCGTCACAGGTCGTTGTCGGCGGCTGGTATCAGATATTCGACTCGACGGGTGCTACTCAGCGAGTGGCAAGTGACGGCGAATCCACCGGATTCGCCGTTGCTTCGTCCTATCAGGTCGAATCGAAGACCGCCGCGAACATCGTCTTTACCTCCGGCACGGAACTCCCGACCGACTACGTTTCGGGAGACATCCTTGTTCCTGTTATCGGCACGACCAACGCCGCTACGGGATTCATCGCCGGACTTCCCTACATCATCGACTCGGCGGGCACTTACTTCGGCAAGTCCCGTTCTTCGGTAACTGCACTTCAGTCGCTCGAGAACGCTCTTGGCGGTGCTCTTACCGCAGGCGAACTGATGGAGACCTACTCGAACATTCAGCAGCGTGGCGGCTACTTCGGGTCGGATTCGCTCATCGACCAGCTGATGATCCTCGTCAACGTGACGCAGAACACCAACTACTACAACCTCTCGCTTTCGAGCGGTGCGGCGGTAGGCGGTATTCACACGCTTCGGTCGGACGGACAGGGCAAGCCGAAGTATGACCTCGGTTACGCTTCGATGCAGTTCACCTGGTTCGGTGCTCCGATCAAGGTTTGTAACTCGCTTCGCGGCGACGAGATTTACTTCGTCAACAAGAAGGCACTCAAAAAGGCCATTCTCAAAAACGTCGGTGAGGTCGGACACGGCTTCGGTAAGACGATGCTTGTCAACTCTTCGGGCGTTCCGACGCTTGTTGAGGCAACGTATCGTGATTTCATCGGCCAGTTTTTCTCACCAACTCCACACCGCTTAGGCAAAATTAGCGGTATTACCATTACCAACCTTCCGACTCAGAAGGCCGCAATGGTGTGACAATAGTGGCGGTGGGGCTACTCAAATAGCCCCACCTTTTCAGGTTGAGGAACGTGTTTCCACAAGCGGCCTTGTTTAATGCGATGAATAGTAGTGATAGAAACACTGAAGCAACGAGCGATGTCCACAAGGACAAAGCCGCGATCAAGCAGATAACGAATGATAGGAATATCGTCGTCAATCAGCTTGGCGTCTTTTTGTCGCATTCCTCGGATATGACGGCCCGCCGCGAGCATATGTTTCGTGTTTTCCAAAGCGGAACACCATTCCAAATTTGTCAGGCGGTTATTTGTGCGGTTGTGGTCAATATGATTAACAACGTCACGTCCCTCAGGCGGATCACCAAGAAACGCATAAGCGACTACGCGATGAATGCGATGCGTTTGTGTGCGGCACTGTTTCGACAGTCCTACTTGCGGATACCCGTGTTTATCAAGGGTAGTCAGGCACAAGAAACGATCTTGCCGTGCCCCGTAAGTTCCAGCGAGGCGTTTAATGCGCCCAAGATTCGACACTTCGTAAAGCCCTTCGTATCCAACGACAGGCTTCCAGATTTCATTATTGATTTCTTCGGTGGTAAACTCGGCAATAGCCATAGACGATTAATCTCCAGAATTAACGTTTATCGGTTAGGGCTGACGAGTCGTTTGCGCGACTTGTCGGCCTGTTTCTATTTTACCACACCGCACTTCCAAACAGGAGTAAAACTATGTCATTTCTAAGTCGTGTCGCATTGCACACAACTAGCGATACTTGGGTAGGGGCGGGGCAAACGTCAGCTTCGGCGTCGCCTGTTATTCAGTCCACCGGCTATATCCGACCGTTACGGCGGGAAGTATCACCGTATCGGCAACAGGCTTGGGGAGGCGTAACTAATGAACAAACCCGTTAGACGCTTGTATCCGAAGACTCGCGGGGTTGGCACGCCCAACCTTGCGGGTGTTTCCGTTTCTCACGAGACGTTTGGAAGCCGTATTGAGGCGACCATCTTGCTTGAGAACTTAACCGTTGCTTTGACCGATCAGGCGGCGACCATCGCCTACCTCGGTGCGAAGATATACGACGCTCCCGAAGGGGCGATACTGTTCCTCGGTGCTTCCGCCGACCTGACGATACAGAAAAGCTCGGCGGGTGTTAATGCTGACTGGGACGGCGATTTCGCACTCGGAACGGTCACGGCATCGAACAACAATACGCTGACATCGACCGAAGCGAACCTTATTCCGTCAACGCCAACACCGCAGGCTGTGGCAAGCCGAACGACCGCAAAGGGCGTATCGACCTCTACCGAAGCGTGCAAGGTGTTTGACGGCACGGCAACGCCAATGGACGTGTATCTGAACGTCCTTGTTGACGACGCCGATCACAACGTAGCAGGGACTGCGTGCAACCTGATATTCAACGGCACTATCAGGCTTCACTACATCAATCTCGGAGATATTTAGTCGCAACAATGCCCTCAATTCCACAATGGTTCGAGGAATCGCTTACCCGGCTTCGGGGTCGTTCTATCTACGGCGACCCCATTATTCGTGTTGTATGGGGGCCGGACGAGCGCGACCATCGCGGGAACTACAAATATGTGCATCCCGACGGCGGCCCGATGAACTGTTTCATCCTTGAGCGGTGGCAGCCTGCGGGTTTCTTCGGTTCACGCGAGACGTGGGAAAAGACGAGCCGCAAATACGACGACGTTCGCGGCGAATGGGTGAACCTGAAAGGGCCGTTCCCGTCACGCGGCGGTTACGTGATGATATGCCCTGTTTGGACGAACAAAGGCAAGTTTATGCCGCTCGATGAAAGCGTGATGACAGCGATACGCCGCAAGATCACGGGCGATGAGGATTTCGCGGGTCTGCTCCCGACCGAGCGCGAAGAAGAAGTGCGTAAGAAGCACGAACGAGAGGAGGCCGCACGGCAATACGAGGCCGATAAGCGGCAGGAAGATATACGCGAATACCACTTGCACAATTGGGACAAGATGGTTCGCTCACAGACTCGCGGTTATTCGATAACGCCGCGATAGACCAAACAAAAGGAAACAAAAAACACTATATGACAGGAACGCAAACAGCAGGGGCAACCCCGTTCGGAGCAGGCAATATACCTGTTCGCCCGAACCGCTTTGCCAGCAACGTGCAGACCGTCCCGCAGGACAGGCGGCGGGTCTTGGGATTCGCACCCGGCTTGAGGATGTCGATGAGTCCGCGTGGCTCTAACCTACAAGGTCAAATGATCCCGCAGGGGCAGCTTATCGTGTTCAATCCACGAATAGACGGCTTCTTGAAGGACAGGATGAAGACCGTCAAGAACAAGTTCGGTGAAGCGGTCTTGGCATTTGATGGGGAGATGGAAATATCGGGACGGCATTTCGCTCAGGCGGTCGATGCCAAGTTCCACGGCGGCCCTAAGGACTTCGGTTTCCGCATCCTTGAGAGCCTTAACGACCTCGATTACAACGCCGCTACGGGCTTTGACGAGGCGGATATTTACTTCGAGGTGCTTCATCCGCGTCTGACGTGCGAGATGGGGCTTGAAGAGGTCACAACGGGGCCTGCGGGCGACATACTGAACTACGGTGTGCCGCTTCCGTGCCCGACGTGCCGCTTGAAGTGGTTGAACGAGCAGGGACAGTCCGCCATTCAGAACGCACCTGAATATCTCGACAAATCACGGCTTGAGCGGCTTCGGCAGGAACTTCTCGCGGCATACTCGGCGGGGCTGAACTTTGCCCGCACGTCGTTCGACCGATCGAAGGGCGAAGTGGAATCGACGGACGCGAACACCAAACGGTCGTTCGATGATGCCGATTATCACTTTATGAAGATGATGCACCGCAAGCCGTCGCACATCGAGCAGGCAGAGATACAGTCCGAGGCCGCCCGCATCCAGGGTGAGGCTATCGGCAAGAGCGTAGCGGACGCGATCCGTGCTCAGGCCGAGAAGGACGAGCTTGAAAGACTACGCCGGGAGGTAGAAGAACTTCGGGCGGCGAAGGGTGTTACCGCACCTGAAACCGCTCCGAAGGTGTCCGCCACACCTCGCGGTAAAAAGAAGGAATCGGCGGAAGGTGAGACCGAAGCCGAAACCGTAGAGTCGGGCGGGTCGTAACCTCGGCTCGCCTCTCCCACACCAACTTATTTTGTTTGAACTATGTTTGAGACGCCCGCCAAACTTCTTACCAGCGTTATCGTCGGCCTCGGACGCCCTGAATCGCAAATATTGCAGGAAGCGGAAGCGGCGGACGTGCTTTATCGCAAACTCGCGTTCTATTACGAGAGCGTGCGGCAGGCGGGGCAGGGCTTGAACGTCAAAAAGACGAGCGAGTTCACGCTTGCGGCGGGCGTCAACACACAGAACATCTCCACTCTTACCACTTCGGACGCGATCACGCCGTTGTGGGTCGAGCGAAAGATATACAACGGGCCAAGTAATCCCGCTTGGGAGTTCGTCCAGACGGTCAACGCCGACACGCTTGCAGAAAAGCGTGAGCTTGGCGAGCCTGCGGTCGCGTTCTACGGCGAGACACCGAACCAACTGATAGCGGAGTTCTCATTCTACGGCGATGAAGTGGGTTCGCCCTACAACATCTGCCGCGTCTGGTATGCGCCGGCGAACGACTTCTCCGCGAACAAGGACGGCACTATCGCTATCCCTGAAACGGTGGCGGCGATCGTTTCGGTCGATACCAAACTCAACTGCATCCCCTTGATGCTTGCAAACGCGGCAAAGTATCTCGACAAACAGCCGCAGCTTGCCGACCGGATGAACGCTTGGCGGGAAATGCAGGCATCGCTCACGGTCGAAAAGGAAGAATGGCTGCGTCACTTCAACGCTTGGAGCAAGCGGTCACGCGGGGCACACAGAGCGATCAATCACGCAGAGGTCATCGACCTTGACAGGTGGTTTTAGGTTCTAAGGACTTATGGCAACGGCGATCAGTTACAACACAGCAAGAAGCCACGTTATCTCGCTATTGCAGGCGAGCCGCACCGCGTATGCGACGACGACGGACGGCTCGAAGCGGCAGTTCGCCTCGAACACCGAGATAGACGACACCATTCTTGAGGTTGACGGCGAGGTTTGCACGCTGATAGCGAACACGTTGCAGCATCCTTTTCAATCGACGTTCGTTCTCACGTCCTCGGCACTATCGAGCGGAGCGGCATTGCCCGCACGTAACGGTATGATCTTGCGGGTCATTGGTTGGAACGGGCAGGGTTCGGTCGCCGTTACCGATATGGACGGCTCGACGGACGTTATAACCGCAGCGAATCACGGATTCACAACGGGGCAGAGGATACAGTTCGCAACAACGGGCGTTCTCGGCGGCGGGTTGTCGGCGGGTGTCGATTACTACGTTATCTACGTTACCGCGAACACGTTCAAAGTGGCTACGACGCCATATAACGCGGCACAAGGCACGGCGATAGACCTAACGGGCGTGGAGCCGGAAAGCACGACCGTATCACCTGCTTACATCGACCAGATAAAGGCTATTTCGGCGGACGAGATAAAGGAAGCGAATCACAATCCCGACATCTTCAAATACGATACGACCGCGAACAATTTGACGCCGTTCTACTTCATCGAGGGCGACATCATTTACTCGACCGCGTATTACAGCAAGGTGGTCTATACCGATTACACCAAGACATCCTCACCGCAAGCACCTGAGCCGTATATGTGGGCGGTGGTAGCGGGTGCGGTATCGCGTCTCCTCAAGGACGGAGGCGACGTGCAGGGAGCATCTTACTACGCTCAGATATACGACGGACACAAGCAGGAGATCGCATCGCGGGCGACCGTGATACCGCAGTTCCACTCGGCATAGTGCGTAAACCGATATGGCATTGACCGCAGAACAGATTGGCATACTTGTTAGCAAACGGCTGAACCTTCCGCCGTCGTCCCGCCTGTCCATCCAGACGATGATCGACGCGGGGCTTGAGAAGCTCGCACGGCAGGTTGCGAACGACTACACGAAACGGCATCTATTACTGACGGACGCATCGACCGTTACGCGAACCATCACCACGAGCAACCAACTCAACTACGTTGACCTGACGCACTCGACCATCACAGATGCGGGTGTTATGAAGGACTATCTTGAGTATGGGACGCTCTACTTCTCTTACGCAACGAACTCATTCACCGCCGCCGAAGTGAACGTAACCAATGATTATGTAGCACTTGCGACGAACTACTTCCCGACCGGGTTGCGGGTTCGCCTGACAACGACATCGACGCTTCCGGCGGGCCTTTCGCTCAATACCGATTATTACATTATTGACGCATCGGCAACGTATGGAGCAGGTGCGATTCAATTCGCATCTTCGCGGGCGAACGCCTTTGCGGGAACGGCGGTCAATATCACAATGAACGAGGTTGGCGAGCATACGATAACGCCGTGGGACAAGGAAACGGTGCAATGGTCGAACCGCGAATTTGGCGACCTGACGAAGCACTTGCCCGTGCCTTACGTTTACGGATGGCTTGACCGCGACAGGCTTTATGTCACCGTCTCATCGGGGAACGTAGCGTTTGCCGTGCCGTTCATCCCAACGCTTACGACGCTCCCGACCGCACTTGAGGATGACCTTATCGACGTTATAACCGACCTCTATCGGGCACAGTCCGAGACGGGGCAGGATACAAAGTGAGCAGTGAGCAGTGAGCAGTGAGCGGTATTTATGGATATTGACGCACTTCCCGCACCGCCTGCGATAGACGAGGCGAAGCAAAAGGAACTTGATGCCGTGCAGGAGATACGAGCAAGGCGGCACACCGCACCGAAGAACTCGATGACCTCGCGGGCACGGGCGATAGTTGCCGAAACGGATAAGGTCCCGCCGGAACTCCTTTCGGTATTTCAAAAGCAGGACAGGGCGGGGGCACTCGCAGAGTTGGGACGCTTTGCCGAGGCCGCCGAATACGACACACCGCAGGCGGACTTCTTTCGAGCGGTTCACAAGGCGGTGTGGGACACCGAGGATGCTCCCGCGTGCGATTGCCCGCGGACATTTGACAGAGAGGGACGCGGCTACGATCCGCGATTCACCTTGCGGGAGATATTCAACGAACGGACGGGCAAGAACGCACAGCTTTTAGCGTGCAATAACTGTTCGGCACTTTGGGTCAAGGACATATAACAATTTGCAATGCAACGCCGCACCAGAGTAGAGCAATTCAAGCCAACGCAAGGCTATTCGGACTCGCACAACGTATTGGGCGAGGTCGATGGCTATTGGGGCGAAGGTTCGTGCAATCAACTGCTTCTCGGTGAAGGGATGGTGCAGCCGTTCAAAGGCTATTCGAGCAAGGGAACGGCAACGGGTTCGCGGATAATGGTGCAGCTTGGCAATACGTGGGGCGGCATCAAAGACCAGACAACGGCATCGGGGTCGCTGGTCGAAGAAGAAGCGAAGAATCTCTATCTCATCGGTGCGGGCTTTGCGTCAAAAGAGGGTGTGACCTTGCAGGCGTATAACTCGACGCCCGCGACCATCAGCATCAACGCCGCGACGGAAGTTAGCACCGATGATAACTTTACCGAGAACTCACACGGGCTTGCCACGGGTTCGCAGTTACGCCTGACGACCAACGCCGCGACGCCGATCACGTCAACACCCGCACTTACCCTTAATACCACGTATTTTGTTATTAACACGGGCGTGAACACGTTCAAGCTCGCTACCACCTGGGCGAACGCTCAGGCGGGCACGGCGATAGACGTTACCGCAACAGGCATGGGCACTATCACCTTCACAAAGGGCGAGGATATGACCGCCTCGACGCAGTTGAAAGTAGCGTCCGAGCAACTATCCGATTACCTGTATCAATACTTTGATTCAGCGGGCCTCGCACGTCCCGATTCGCCGACGCTTACCATCCCTTCATCGGTAGGAACGGGCTACACGGGACTTATCGACGGAGCTATCTCGTTCAAGATCGCGGCGATACGCGACCGTGCGAATGTTGGGCAGAACATCACTTCACCGACCGCCGTTGTGAAATCGGTCGCATCGACCACAAGTGCCGTTGCTGTTCCGCAACGCAAGACGGTGCAGATCATCTTTCCTGCCGCCGTAGCAGGGCAAACGCATTGGGCGGTATTCGCTACCAAGCAGGGCTTTGGCGGAACGGGCGTGCATTACCGCGTCGGCTACCGGGCATCGAGCGATCCCGATGCGGTATGGATATTCGGCATCCCTGAGACGACCGTTGCGAGTGCTGCCGACCGCACACTTGAGTTCGACTTCCGCGACGGCGACCTTCTGCCCGAAACCGAATGGCTCTACGACTACGCACCGCCGGGCGGAACGCACTTCGTAAGGCTTGAGAACGTCGGCGTAGTGCTAGGTGCGTTTGACGGCACTATCGGGGCGGTATCGCTACCGGGGTTCTTCGAGTCATACCATCCGAGACACCTTCTCTACTTTCCTGAGCCTGTTACAGCGGTGCTTCATCGGCGGATAGACGACTTCGCCTATGTAGCGTGTCGCAATTCGATACACGTTCTGCAATACGTTGGCTATCGCGGCGACGATTACCCATCCTGTTCCATCTCGACCATTGCCCCTGAAGTTGGCATCGCGTATCCGCATAACTGGGCATCGGGAATGGGAATGATAATCGCGTTCATCGAGGGTTCGGGATTGGTTGCCATTACGGGCGACAGGACTATCGAATACGAGTTCGGGCGAGAGGTCGCTTACTTTACCCGCAACTGGACTGCCGCCGATACGGTCATCGCATTTGACCCTAAGACACGCTCATTTGTCTGCGGGAACGGCACTTCAAGCATATCTTACTGCGTTCAATCGAGAGCGTGGGGATGCCCTGTGTATCTTTCGGATTACAGCGTCACGGGCAACTGGCTCGCGGCGATAAACTCACGCGGCGAGTTGGTGGTTTCGGTCAGCGGTTCACCCGCGACCGCATACAGTTACCACGCGGGGGCATCACGCTCGCCGATCTGTTCCGTATCACGATGGCGAAACTCCGGCACGTCCGCGAGAAGCCTCAACCTTTACGAGATACAGGCGTCCATCAGGCAGGGCAATAACACGGAACCCGTGATAATCGGCTTGCACCAGAACCTGTTCAAAACGCACGTGCGGGGATGTTCGACCACAAGCTCATCTGCGACCGTCACCGTTCCATCGGGCACGTTCACATCGAGCGTTACGGGCAAGCAGGCAGTCCTGTTCGGAACGGACATCGGAGGCTCAGGCGTGCATTATCTTATCGCACGGCTTACCTACGCGACCGCCACGACCGTAACGATGACGAACCGCTCGACAGGCGGCTCGCTCACCGCTCAGGCAACGCTCTCGAACGTCTTTATGCTTGTTGGCGAGGACTTCGAGGCGATCACGCCGATCGCAAGCATCGACCAGCATCTTTATTCGTTCTATCCCGCCGTGCAAGACGCACGCTCTTACTGCGTCAGCGTCTTTCAGGCGACCGATGCGGTAACGGGTTCGCTCATCGAGGCAGACATCTTCGGCACTTACCAAGACACTTCGGAGGCGAAATTGTAGCACCTGGTTCCACGATATGACGGTTCGAGATCAACAACTCGCGGACATTTATCGGGAACTCGAACGCCTCTCACGGGAAGTTACGACCATCAATGAGTTTCCCACGAGGCCGGGCGGCGGCACGGCCACGCCGGGACCGCAAGGCCCGCGTCCGCAGGCGGTCAACCTTCTCCGCAATGGCACGTATTCGCACAGCGTAGGTTCGTGGGCACGAAGCACGACCGCCGACGACAGGCGCTATGAATGTGCGTGGTGGTTCTCGCATCCCGACGTTGACAATCACCCGATGCACGGCGAATGGGACTCCGACACACCGGGGACAAAGACGTTCGCTGACGGCAACGTGACGACCGGCACGGGCAACATCGCCATCACCGCACACGGCTACAAGGACGGCGACGTGATACGGCTGACGACGACGGGCACGCTTCCGAGTGCTTACGCATTAGCCACAGACTATTACGTAATTTACGTAGATGCGGACAATATCAAGCTCGCGGCATCGCTGACGAACGCTTATGCGGGAACAGCGATAACGGGAGGCACGGCGGCAGGCGGCGGAACGCATACCGTCACGCCGAAGAACTTCACGCTCAAAAGCGACGATCACGCGGGATATAGTTCATCGTTCTCGAATTGGTCACGCAACGACACACCGGCGGGTGTTGCGTTTCTCAATCAGGGCTACTCGCTCGATGCTCCGCTTGCACAGCCTTCTGCCGAGCCGTCTTACACGCTTTACGCGGTGTTTAACATCGCCAAACTCTCACCGTATCTCACTTGCCCCGATGACGCACGGATCACGGCGGAACTCTACGGACGGCAGAATGACGAATGGGACTTGCTGTATGGTGCGTTCACCGTCACGGCGGAAGTATCAGGCACAGTAGCGACACCGACCTCGCGGGACTACGTTGTTCACGTTCGCACTACACGCGGCTTCACGATACAGACGGGCGTAACCACGGTTGCGGGTGCTCCAAGTGACGCGGACTTTGCGGCGGGTGCGAGGGTGCTTTTATCGTGGCCGCGACCGCTCCAATACGGCATCATCGGCTACGACGTTTACCGCAACACGGCAGGCACGTATAAACTTCTCGACCGCGTAGAGACAGGCTTTGCAAGCTACATCGACAACAACTCGTTCCGCAACGATACGGTAGTGGCGTATCCGTCGGCGGACTTTACGCGGCTTGTTACGTTCAACGCAACGCTCGACCGCGTGCTCAAGAACACCGCAACGGACGGATTAGATGAATCTTGGGACACTTTGCCCTTTGCTCTCCGAGTGCCCGCGAACTATAACCACTCGCTGACCGACTTCGACCGTTGGCAATGGGTGCGGTGGAAGGTGACGGGGCTTAACTCCGACCGATGGGACGTTCGCGTGACCGATGGCGTCACTACCGCAGGCGTGCAAGCGATCACATCCGCCGCAGGGCAGTTCACCGCCTCGATGGTAGGCAAGACCTGCACGCTCACTTACGAGGACGGCACGAGCGAATCCTTTGCCATCTCGACCTACACTTCACCGACCGAGATAGGAACGGGCATCGGCGACGAGCCATCACAAACAAGCGGCAAGGTAGAGATAGTCGTAACAGGCGGTGCGGACACGAACAAACTTGTCGTTGACCTTGCACACCTTTCATTCGGTGAAGGAGCTATCTACGGCCCGCATCCCGACGACCTTTCCGCCGACCGTGGCACGCCGCCGGTCGCAGGCACAGGCTCGAATCAGGGCGGACAGGGCAACACGGGCGGAGGAACGGGAACGGGCGACGGACAGCCGACGTGTCCGCACGAGGACG
>ERZ1066115.128-NODE-128-length-26186-cov-13.822280_pt1 | contig 26186 bp, 24 predicted proteins | sample MGYA00382762_ERZ1066115 | MGnify/ENA primary metagenome ERZ1066115 (study PRJEB33369, sample SAMEA5778345) | biofilm metagenome | biome: Industrial cooling water; feature: Water cooling tower basin; material: Biofilm | place: United Arab Emirates | collected... | reverse complement strand
CCCCGCGGCTGGCCCTATCCGATACGGTAACGACAGCGACTCTCATGGCTGACCCAGCCTCCCTTGATGACCTTGGCGAAGATGCCCTTGCGCGGCATCACGCAATCGCCGACCGCCTGAAAGATGGCGCAGCCGTGATGGCATTCCTTGCCGATCTGCGTGACCTCGAGCTCAGCCTCGCCGATATAGAGCTTGGTCCCGACCGGAAGGCGCGAGAGCGCCACGCCGCGCGTGGTCACGTTCTCGGCGAAGATGCCCGGGTCGAGCTCCACGCCCTTGCCGCGCATGGCGTCGATGTCCTCGTCGGCCAGGAGCGAAACTTGACGGTGCCAGTCCTTGGCGTGGGCGTCCCCCACGATGCCGTGCTCCGGCCTGAGCTCCACGCGGCCGGCCGGGTCCTTACGGACGCCGACCCCGGCCGAGACGTTGATCGAGATGATAGAAAATTCGCCTTCTTTATCCATGACGCCATCGCTCATGCGCCGGCTCCCTTCGCCTCTTCCTTAGTCTTGGACAGGAGCCTGAGCCCATCCACGCGCAGGTCCTTATCGACCGCCTTGCACATATCCCAGATCGTCAGCGCCGCGACGCTCGCCGCGGTCAGGGCCTCCATCTCGATGCCCGTCTTGTCCACGCAGACGGCCAGGGACTCTATGTCGATCCGGTCGTCCCTGAGCTCGAATTCGACGGCCACGCGGTCGATCTCGATGTTGTGGCAGAGCGGGATCAGGTCGGCGGTCCGCTTGGCCGCCATGATCCCGGCTATCCTGGCCGTCGCGATCACGTCGCCCTTGGCCATGCCGTTCTCCCGTATCAGCGCCAGGGTCGCCTGCGCCATATAGACGCTGCAGGCGGCGCGCGCCGTGCGCTTGACCCGCGGCTTATCCGATACGTCCACCATGCTCGCCCGCCCCGCGCCGTCCACGTGGGTGAGCCTATCCGTCGTCGCCATATCTATCCCCCTATCGCGCTTACGAGGTGCTCGCTCGCGGCTTGGCCGCAGGCGGGTTTTAAATCCACGCAGCGGCGTATGCTGCCTTCTATGTCGTTAAAGTCGACCGGTACCGAGGCGTCGCCGTGCAGGCAGGGCTTGAGCTCGCCCGTGGCCAGGAGCCGGATGCGGTCGCAGAGCGCGCAAGGCGCCGGCCGGGCGTAGCGTTCGTCGTCGGCCTTGGGCTCGTCTAGGCGGTAGCGCCGTATGGTCTGCACCGACGCGCCGAGCGCGGCGGCGTAGGCCTCTACGGCGCGAAGCTCCGCCGGGTCGTCGCCCTCGCCGACCACGGCGTTGAGCTTGACCGGAAGCCCGGCCTTCCGCGCCGCCTCGACGCCGGCCAAGGCGTCGGCGAGCCGGCCGCCCCGCGTCAATAATCTATAACGATCTTCGTCCATGGTATCTAAAGAGATGTTTACCGAGCTCAAGCCCCGCGCCTTGAGCTCTGCGGCGAGCGGGGCCAGCAGGGTGCCGTTCGTGGTCATGCCGATCGTCCCGATGCCCGGGACCGCCGCCAGCATCGCTACGAAATCGACGACGCCCTTGCGCACGAGGGGCTCGCCGCCGGTTATGCGTACTTTGCGGAAGCCCAGGCTCGCCGCCGCCTTCGCGACCTCGGCCATGCGCTCCAGGCTCAGGATGCGCTCGTGCGGCAGCCAGGGAACGCCCTCCTCGGGCATGCAGTACGAACAGCGCAGGTTACAGCGGTCGGTGACCGAGATGCGCAGGTAATGAATTTCCCTACCGAACGAATCGAACACGGACCATCTCCCCTTCCCGGACCTCGGCCTGGCCTATCTCCAGGCGGCAGAAGCCGTCGGCGCCGGCCAGGGCCTGTAAGGCCGACGAGCCGCCGTAGCGTATCGCCCGCGCGCCGTCGGGGCCGACCGACACCGGCAGGAACTCCACGCGCTCGGCGCCCTTGCGGCGGATCGTCTCGGCGGCCGGCAGCATCAGCTCCGCGCCGCCCCGCGCCAGGCCCTGCAGGGCGTAGACCAAGGGCTTCACCAAGAGCTCGGTATTGACGAAGACGCTGACGGGATTGCCGGGCAGGCCGAAGACGAAAGCGCGGCGGCCCGCCCGCCCGCCGGCGCCGCCGTCCGACTCCAGGACGCCGAAGAAGGTGGGCTTGCCCGGCTTCATGGCCACGCCGTGGAAGAGCTCGCGCATGCCGGCGGCCTTGAGCGCGCGGGGCACGAAGTCGAAGTCGCCCATGGAGACCCCGCCCGACAGGACGACGAGCTCGCAGGAGCCGAGCGCGTCGCGGAGCGAGGCGAGGGTCGCCTCGTAGTCGTCGGGCAGGGAGCCCAGGTCGCGGGTAAGGCAGGGCGCGACGGCCAGCTGGGCCAGGAGCTGCGTCCGGTTCGAATCGTAGATACGCCCCGGCTCGAGCGGGGTACCCGGTTCGGCCAGCTCCGTCCCGGTGGAGAACACGCCGACGACGGGGCGCTGGGTGACCTCGACCTCCGCCCGACCGTCGGCGGCGAGTATGGCCAGGTCCTGGGCCCGGAGGACGCGCGGCGTTAGGATCATATCGCCGGCCGCGGCGTTCTCGCCGCGGCGGATTACGTTGTCGGCGCCCTCGGGCTTCGTAAAGCGGACGAACGGGCCGGAGCCCGGCTCGCCTGCGTCCGCTCGGGTCGAGTCGGCGCTTGCTCGGGTGGAGTCGGCGCCCGCTCGGGCCGCGCCGCCGCCCGCCCGGGCCGAAACGTCCACGGCCGCCGCCTCTAGCTCCTCTGCCCACTCGACGCGCTGTACGCGGGTCGCGCCGGGGGGCAGGGGGGCGCCGGTCATGATCTTGGCCGTCTCGCCGGCGGCCAGGGGCGCGGACGGCGCGTCGCCGGCGGCGATCACCTCGCGGACGCGGAGCGGCCGGGCGGGCAGGCCCGAAGCCTCCTCGGCCGCGTCCGCCGGGCGCCAGGCCCAGCCGTCCATGGCCGACTTATCGAAGGGCGGCTGGTCGACGCGCCCGGCGATAGGCGCGGCTAGGACGCGCCCCAGGGCCTGGGCTAGCGGGACCGCCTCGGACGTGGGCGCCTCGGCCGTCGGCGCCCGCCCGGCCGCGTCCGTTCCGGCCGCGCGCGCGAAAGACAGGACGAGCGCGATCGCCTCGTCGGGGTGCAGGAGCGTCTCGCTCATCGTTCCTCCTCCAGGATGCCGGCCGAGAACCTCAGCTCCCGGTCGGCTAGGGCGCGTACGAGCTCTTCGTCATGCGCGCTGAATATGAGCGTCAGGCCGCGCGCCTTGAGCGCGGCCAGGGCTTCCGTTACGAGGGCGACGCTCCGCGCGTCCATGCTGGACGTGGGTTCGTCCAGGAGCAGGGTCCGGGCTCCGGTGACGAGGGCGCGGACCAGGGCGACGCGCTGGGTCTCGCCGCCGGAGAGCCTGTTGGCCTGCCGGTCCAGGAGCCCCGCGAGGCCGAACTCGGCCGCCAGCGCCTCCGCCCGGGCGGCGGCCTCGTCGCGTCCCACGCGCCGCAGGCGCAACGGATAGGCGATATTGTCGCGCACGCTGCCGCGAAACATCACCGGGTGCTGGTGCAGGTACATGGCCTCGCCGCGCAGGGCCCGGGCCTCGGAGAGTTCACGGCCCATGAAGCGCAGGCTCCCGCGGTAGGGGCCGATGAGACCGGCCAGGAGCTTAAGGAAGGTGGTCTTGCCCGAGCCGTTGGGGCCGGTCAGGGCGGCCGAGCGCCCCGCCTGAAGGCTCGCCGAGACCGAGCGCAGGGCCGGCTTGCGCTCGTAGCTGAACGAGAGGCCGCGCGCCTCGTAGAGCGGCGAGCCCGGGCCGCCGGCCACGCTCGCCCAGGCCGATTCGCCGCGGATCGTCGCGGGGCCCGCGGCGGCGACGGCCGCGCCCGTCGGGGCTCTCGTCGGCCTCGCATCGCGCCTATTCATCGAACACCGCCATATGGGAAAGGAAGTTCACGATGAGCGCTATCGCCAGGAGCGCGACGCCCAAGGAGAGCGCCCGCTCGAACTCGCCTTTGCCGGCGTCCAAGGCTATGGTCGTGGTCATGGTGCGGGTGTACCAGCGGATATTGCCGCCCAGCATCATGGAGACGCCGACCTCGCCGGTTACGCGGCCGAAGGCGCCCAGGAGCGCCTGCAGGAGCACGAAGCGACCCTCGCGGAGTATCGCGGCCAAGCGCCGCGCCGGGCCGGCGCCCAGGGCCAGCAGGGTCTCGTGATAGCGCGGATCCAGCTTCTGCAGGCCGGTAAAGGTCATGGCGGCGACGAGCGGTAGGGCCAGGACCGCCTGCCCCGCCACGACGCCGCCGGGGGCGTACAGCAGTCCCAAGCCTCCCAAGGGGCCCGAGCGCGAGATCATAGAATAGACGAAGAGGCCCACCACGACCGTCGGCACGGCCATGGTGGCGTTGAGGAGGGATACCGCCGCCCGCTTGCCGCGGAAGCGCCCCAGGTAGAGCGCGGCCCCGAGGGGGGCGCCGGGTAGAAAAGAGAGCGCGGTAGACCACAGCGAGAAGCGCAGGGTGTTGAGTATCGTCCACCATGTTTCCCGGTCCCCCCCCAGAAGGAGGGTCCAGGCTTCGGCCAAGGCCCCCATGCTATCTGGGCTTGTAATTCGGGAAGAAGAGCGTCTCGCCGCCCATCTTATAATCGCCGATCAGGCGCTGGCCGCGCCCGCTCGTGAGCCAATCCAGGTAGGCCTTGGCGCCGGCGGCGTTGATGGCCGGATTCTTAGCCGGGTTCACGGTGATGACGCCGTACGGATTGAAGAGGGCTGGGTCGCCTTCGAAGACGATAGCCAGCTCGGTCTTATCCTTGGTCGCCAGCCAGGTCGCGCGGTCGCTCAAGGCGTAGCCGGCCAGCCCGTCGGCCATGATGATGACCTGCTCCATGCCCTGGCCGGCCTCCTTGTACCAGGCGCCGGCGGGCGCGACGCCCGCTTTCTTCCAGGTATCCTTCTCCATCACGTGCGTGCCTGAGTTGTCGCCGCGGGAGACGAAGGCGGCCCCGTTCTCGCGGCCGGCCGCGTCCAGCTTCTTAAACGCCTCGACCGCGTCCTTGGCGCCCTTAAGGCCGGCGGGGTCGGCCGCCGGGCCTATGATGATGAAGTCGTTATACATGACGTCGCGCCGCTCGGCGCCGTGGCCGTTGGCCATGAAGGCGTCCTCGAGGGCGCGGGCGTGCACGAGCAGCGCGTCCGCGTCGGCGTTCTCGCCGAGCTTGAGCGCGGCGCCGGTGCCTACGGCCACCACGTCCACGATATAGCCGGTGTCCTTGGTGAATTCGGGGTGCAGGAAAGCCAGGAGTCCCGAGTTCTCGGTACTGGTCGTGGTAGCCAGGCGCAGGCGTGGATTGGCCGGGGTCGGTACCGCGGCGGCGGGATCGCCGGCGCGGCTTTCGCGGCCGCCGAGGGCGAAGGCGGGGGCGGCGGCCAAGAGCAGGGCCAGGGCCGCGGCGAGGGCGGGGCCTACGGGCCGCCTCATCCTGAGCTGCATAGGATCTCCTTTCCGATGCCTACCGGCGTCGAGGCGGCCGCGTTATCGGGCCGACGCTCGGGCGCTGGGGCGGGAGGCGAGGCGGTTTCCCGGGCCTCGCCCATTGACGGGGGCTCCGTCGACCGCCTCCGCCTTCATCCGGCGGAAACGGGCGCGTAGGCGACCCCGTTCGGAGAGTGTTAAAGATGCCGTTTACTTCCATCTAGTGACGAAAAATCGACGGGCGACCCGACGGGTCGCCCGATTATTTAAGCAGTTTTATCAAAAATCGTCAATAGATAAAAATTATCCGAAATGGGCAGCGAGCTCGGCTTCGTCCCGATCGTTAGTCCTCCATGGTGAACTCGCGCAGGTCGAACCAGTGCCCCGTGGCGCTCACCAGGTCGAGCTCGGCCCGGACGATGGCCGTGTGCCCGTCCTCGATCTCCAGGAGCCTGGCAAAGACCTGCCTGGCGCCTTCGGGCAGCTCGTCCACCATCGAGCGGTAGAAGGCGCTCGTCTCCTCCTCGGCCTTGAGCGCGTTCGCCAAGGCTCCCGGCTTGCCGCCCTCGGCGATGCCCGTAAAACTCGCCTTGGCCTTGGCTATGGCCGCGCCCAGGGCTGCCGGCGGCGGCAGCTCGCTCGCGAGCCCGCCCCGGCTCATGGCGCCGGTATTCCGCCACTCGGCCAGCTTATGCTCGATGTACGCCACGTGCGATTCCTCGTCGCGCGCCAGGATCTCGTAGAAGGCCTTGGCCTCGGGTATGAAGGCCTCCTTGGCCGCCTCCAGGTACTGGTCCCTGATGCGCCTCTCGTAGGAGAGCGCCGCAGAGAACGCCGCTTCTATGCTCATAGCCTGTCCTTTCCGGCGGGCGCCCGGGCCCGCCCCTACGCGCGATCGAATTAGCCCTCGGCCGGACGCTCTTCCGCCTCGCCGAGCGCCAAGAGGCGCTCCTTGAGCTCGTAGGCGCGGGCCTCGGGCACGATGACCTTGATGACGTCGCCCGGCTGTAGGTCCAGCTCAGGCGCGGGGAACAGCTCCTTGTCGCCGTGCTCGACGGCGGCCAGTATGCAACCCTCGGGTAGGATGCGCTGGGTCCCGGGGCAGCTGTCCAGGACCGAGCCCTCCTGGATCGGGACGTAGAGGACCGTGGGGCGGGAGCCGGAGGCGGCCGGATGGTCGGGCGCGATCCGCTCCAGGAGCGAGTCGTAGATCGGCTCCGTCCGTAGGGCGCCCGCCACCAGCGAGGCGATGATCGAGACGAAGATGAACGAAGGGAAGTGGGCGAAGCTGCCGGCCATCTCGGTGATCAGCACCGCGCCCGTCACCGGGGCGCGTACGACGGCCGCGAAGAGGCCCACCATGCCCAGGAGCATATAGTTGTCCAGGTAGGCCGCGCCCGAGCCGCCGAGCCCGTTGGCAGCGGCGCCCAGGAGCGCGCCCACGGTCAGCATGGGCAGGAAGATGCCGCCGGGCGCGCCCGAGGCGTAGCAGAACAGGGTAAAGGCCAGCTTGCCGGCCAAGAGCAGCGCCAGCGGCCCGAGCGCCGCGCCGCCTGCGGCGACCGACTCGATCAGGGCCTCGCCGCCGCCGGCCAGGGCCGGCGCCGCGACGGCCACGACGGCCGCGACGGCGAAGGCGGAGGCCATGCGGACGCCCGCGCTCGGCGCGGCCGCCGCGTAGGCCCGCTGGGCGGCCAAGAGCCCGCGCGAGAACAGCACGCCGACGAGCCCGGCGGCCAGGCCGATCGCCAGCACGCCCGTGCCGTAGCTACTCAGGGGCAGCACCGCGTCGATGGCCAGGCCGAAGACCGGCTCGTGGCCCTGGAAGGCCCACATGACCGCGTTCGCCGCGAAGGAGGAGATCAGGGCGCCGAGCAGCATCGCGGGCGAGACGTTGCGGTGCAGCTCCTCCACGCAGAACAGCACCCCGGCCAGGGGGGCGTTGAAAGCCGCGCTGATGCCGGCGGCGGCGCCCGCCGTGATCAGGTAGCGCCTGAGCTCGGGACGGCCCGACAGCTCGGCCAGGCCCTGGCCGATCAGGGCGCCCAGCTGGATAGACGGCCCCTCCCGTCCCAGGGACAGCCCGGCGCCCAAGGCCAGGCTCCCGCCGGCGAATTTCAGCGGTAGCTCGCGCCGCCACAGCGGCTCGATACGCCGCATGAGCGCCGCCTTGACCTGCGGTATGCCCGAGCCCTTGATATGCGGCGCGGCCTTCGTCATGCGATAGACCAGGTAGCCCAGCGCCGCCGCGCCTAGGACGCCCGCGGCCGCTAGGCCTAGCGCGCCCGCCCCCGCCGCGGCCGGGCCGGCCTTCGCCGCGTCGATCGCCCCGGCCCGCGCGGCCTCCAGGGCGTGGATGGCGGCGCGGTACGCCACGATGACCAAGCCCGACACGACGCCCGTCGCCGCGCTCGCCGCGTATACCAGGGGACGCATGCGTTCGCGCATGAACGAATGGTCTAAGGGTCTATTCGCCATGATTCCTTCCGTCGTAGGGCTCGAGCGCCGCGCTTCCGACGCCCGAGCCTCAGCATAGCATAGGCCGGATAGCCTGGGAACCTGCGGGCGCATGTTCGGGGGCCGCCATGGGCAGGCGCTCGAGGCGCGGCCGACGGACGCGGCCCCCGCCGCGGGCTTCCGCCGCCGCTCGAGCGGCGCCGGCGATCCCGCGGCTCCCCCTAGGCTTCAGGCGCGCGCGCCAGCCTCGTGGCCGCGTCGCGCAGTAGCCTCGCCTCCGCCGGATCGAAGGGCGAGCCGTCGGGCCTGAGGATATCATGGTACCAGAGGGCCGGCTCGCGGGGCGCTTGGCCCGGCCGCGGCGGCCTATCGTCCCAGGTATAGATCGTCTGCGTGCGGCCGGCCACGAGCCCCCAGTTAAAGCAGCCTATGTCCAAGTCCTCGAAGATCGGCAGGCAGGACTCGAAGGCGCTACCCGTCGTCCTGGCCAGGTACTCCGTGCAGAGGAGCGGCCGGCCATGGGCCGCCAACGCGTGCGACTGCGCCCTGAGCTCGTCGGCCGGGCGGTAGTTATGGAACGATACGATGTCCGATAGCTCGATAAGCTCGCGGTTCAAGGCGCGGTGGTTAAAGTAGAGCGGGCTCGTTAAGGGCTGCTCCGGCTGCATGGCCCGGCACCAAGAGAAAGCCGCGCGGAGGAGGGGCAGGGTAGGGCTCGGCCGCAGGTAAAAGGCCAGGCCCTTGGCCAGGAGCAGGGCCTGCCTGAGGGGCGGCCGTAGGGACAGCGCCGGCAGGAAGAAGTTCCCTACTTCGTTGTACACGTCCCAGGCCAGCACCCGGCCGTCGCGGGCGAAGGCGCCGACCGTCGCCTTCACGTAGGCCTCCAGGCGCGGCCAACGGCCGCGGTCGCGCGCGGCGGCCAGGCCCGGGCTCCGTAGCCAGATCGAGTTGTGCGCGCCCGGCCGCGGCTCGGGCTTCGGGCCCAAGCTGCCCGGCTCGTGCCAGCAGTCGTCGAAGAGCGCGGGCATGACCGCAAGCCCGCGCGCCGCCGCCATGCCCAGGAACTCGTCCAGGCGCTTCAGGAAACTGTCGGGATCGGCATCGTAGGCCCGGTCGTGCAGGAAGACCCTGAGCGCGTTCATGCCTAGGCCCGCGGCCCAGTCCAGCTCCCGCGCGAGAGTATCGCGAGCGATCGTATCGCGCGCGATCGAATCGCGAGCGATGGTATCGCGGCCCAAGTCGCGGGCTCCCCACAGCTCCAGCTGGTTCCCCGCCGTAGAGGGTACGAAATTGCAGCCCAGGGGCCGCGGGCGGCCGCGGTACCAGGCCCAGGCGCGCTCGGCGCTCCATCGTCCATCCATGGCCGCTAGTCTAACACGGCCTTCGGCTTTTTAGGGTATACTGCGGACCGTCGGCGCCGAGCTGCGCCGACGGAGGTAGGCTATGCCGGCAATCGAATTCGTCGAACTCGGTCAGGACCCCGCGCTCATGGAAGACGCGGCGTCGCTCTTGACCCGCACCTTCAAGGGCCTGGGCAAGGACGCCTGGCCTACGATAGAGAGCGCGCGGCAGGAAGTGGCCGAGTGCGTCGCCGCCCCGAACGTCGCCGTAGCCCTGCTCGTGGACGGCCGCCTCGCCGGCTGGATAGGAGCACGGCCCATGTACGAGCTGACCTGGGAGCTCCACCCCCTGCTCGTCGACGCCGCGCTGCAGGGTTCGGGCTACGGCCGCGCCCTCGTAGCCGAGCTCGAGCGCCGGGCGGCCGCCCGCGGCGTTATCGGCTTCGTCCTGGGCACGGACGACGAGACCGGGGCTACCAGCCTGTCGGCGGTCCGCCTGGACGCGTCGAACTACCTTAAGGAGCTCGCCGCGCTTACCGATCGCAAGAACCACCCGTTTGAGTTCTACCGGAAATGCGGCTATATCGTCGTAGGGGCCATCCCCGACGCCAACGGCCCGGGCAAGCCCGACATTTGGATGTGGAAACGATTATGAAGCGAGAAACGAGCCCGACCCGAAGCCTGCTCGGCGCGGCGCCGCGCATGCTTCCCCTCGTAGCGCCGGCCCTGGCGGCCGCGGCGCTCCTCCGCGCGTTCGCCCCCCGCGTTTCCGCCATGGCGCCGCGCTTCCGGGCCGTGGAGCTGGCGCTCGCCCTCGTCTTGGCGTCTTTCGGCGCTATCTTCTGGGCCAGCGCGACGCGGCGCCTCCTCGGCTCGTGGCGGCGGGGCGAACTGGCGATCGGCGGCGCCTTCGCCCTGACGCGCCACCCGATTTTCTCCTGGTGGCTGTGGTCGGTCTTGCCTTCCTTGGCTTTGGCCCTCGACGCATGGCCCTTCCTGGCCGTCATCCCCGTCTTCTTCCTCGCCGCGCGCCGCGGGGCGAGGGAGGAGGAGGCCGGGCTCCTGGCGCTCTTCGGGGCCGAGTACGAGGCCTACGGGCGGAGGACCAATCGCTTCTGGCCGTTCCCCAAGCTGCGTGGCGGCGGCTTCCGCGGGGTCCTGCGTTGGGCGGCGTTCTGCGCCGCCTTGGGGCTCGGGGCCGTCGCGCTTTACTTCGCGGCCGTCCGACCGTTGGTCCTGAACCTGGGCATGGCGCGCGCCGACTCGGCCGTCGGAAGCGCCGCAGCCTGGGCCGGCGACGAACTCATTCCCGCCCCGCGGCAGGGCTTTTCGCAGGCCTATGCCTACCCCGTCTCGGCTGAGGAGCTCTGGCCCTGGCTCGTGCAGGTCGGCTACGGCCGGGCCGGCTGGTATAACCTGGACGCGATCAATAGCCTAGCCGGACCCGACTATTTCTGGGAGGGCGGGGGCTCCGCCCGGCGGATCATTCCCGAGCTCCAGGCCTTGTCGCCGGGCGATAGCGTGGCCATCGTCCCCGCCCAAGCCTTCACGGTACTCGAGCTCGCGCCGGCCCGGCGCCTCTTGCTGGCGGGCGGCCTGGAGCGGCGGCCCGACGGCGGCTACGCGCCCGCCCCGGCGCGGGAAGGCTTCGCCGTCACCTGGCTCTTCGAGCTCATACCGACCGGCCCCGGCTCCTGCCTCCTCGTCTCGCGCTTCCGTACCGACTTCGCCGGGAATCTGGGCATGGGCCTGATCTTCGGCATCGTGAACGAGCTCGGCGGCGCCATGCTCCAGCAGCCGGCCATGTTCTACGGCCTCAAGGAGCGTGTCGGCGGCTAGGTCGGCCGCCCGGCAGGGGCGCCGCCCGGCAGGGGCGCCGCCCGGCAGGGGCGCCGCCCGGTAGGGCCGCGCGCGAGGCGAAGCGCGAGGGATTCCGCGCTTGGTTATACCTTATTACTATGGTTGTGGAGGTGACTATGGATGAGCTGGGCTTGTCGGTGAGGGCGGGGCGCGAGGAAGACGCGCCCGCGATCCGCTCGATCGGCATACGGACCTATGTCGATCACTTCTCCGCCATATGGGGAGAGGAAGGCCTGTCGCGCTACCTGGAGCGGCACTTCGCCGAGGACCATATTCGGCGCGAGCTCCGCGGGACGGATACTCGATACCTCGTCGCGTATCAAGGGGGCGAGGCGATAGGCTTCGCTAAGCTGAACTTCAACGCTCCCTTGCCGAGCGGAGAGGGTCGAGGGGCGGAGCTGCAGAAGATTTATTTCTTGAAAGGATCGACCGGCCGGGGCTACGGCGAAAGCCTGCTAAAGCATTGCCTTTCGGAGGCGGTCGCGCGGGACGAGCCGTTCATCTGGCTGGACGTGCTCAAGTCCAACGCGGGCGCGCGGGCCTTCTATGAAAAGCACGGCTTTAAGCTGGTCGGCGAGAAGGCGATGGATACCGATCGCATGCAGATCGGCTTATTCGTCCTGGCGAGGCCCCTTCGTTGAGCGAGAAACCAAGGCGCGCCCGCGCGCTCTATATACCCCACGGCGGCGGCCCGCTGCCGCTCCTGGGCGACCCGGGGCACGACGAGCTCGTAGCGGGGCTTAAGGCGCTGGGGCGCGAGCTGGCCCGGCCGCGGGCCGTCGTCGTCGTAAGCGCCCACTGGGAGGGGCCCCAAGCGCTCGTCACGAGCGCGGCCGAGCCGGGGCTCCTCTACGACTACTACGGCTTCCCGGACGAGGCCTACCGCCTGTCCTATCCGGCGCCGGGCGACCCGGGGCTCGCGGCGCGCATCCTGGCCGGCCTCCGGGCCGCCGGCCTGCCCTGCGCGCCCGAGGGCGCGCGCGGGCTGGATCACGGCGTCTTCGTGCCCCTATCGCTCATGTACCCCGCGGCGGATATACCCTGCGTCCAGCTCTCCCTGCTCGCCGGCCTGGATCCGGCGGCCCATCTGGCCCTGGGGCGCGCCTTGGCGGCGGCCGTCGGCGGCGAGGACATCCTGATCCTGGGCTCGGGCTTCTCGTTCCATAATATGCGGGAGTTCTTTACCGCGGACGCGGGCGCGCCCGACCTACGGAACGAGGCCTTCCAGGCCTGGCTCAGACGGGTCTGCGCCGAGCCGGGCGTAGCGGCCGCCGAACGGGAAGCGGCGCTCGCCGCCTGGGAGCGCGCCCCGCATGCCCGCTACTGCCACCCGCGGGAGGAGCACCTGCTGCCGCTGCATGTCTGCGTCGGCTTCGCAGACGGCGTCGGCTTCGCAGACGGCGCCGGCTTCGCCGACGGCGCCGCGGCGCGCGCCTGGTCCTGGCGGGTTTTGGGCAAGGCGGCGACGGCGTTCTACTGGGAGGCCTAAGGCCGACGCCCGGCCCGCGTTCGGGAGCCAGGCCTTCGGCTCGAACTCGGCAGCCCGTCCTCCCGCGCCTTCGCTTGACGAGCGGCCCGTCTTCGGCCGAAACTAAAGACGCTCGCGTTCGGGCTTCGGGACGCCGCAATCACGGTTACGGAGTACGCTCATGTTGAATATCGCCCTCTTCGGCCCCCCGGGCGCCGGCAAAGGTACCCAGTCTGAAATCCTGGCCAAGGAGTTCAACCTCTTCTACATCTCCACCGGCGACCTGCTGCGCAAGGAGCTGGCGGCCGACACGCGCCTGGGGCGCGAGGCCAAGGAGATCATCGCGGCCGGAGGCCTCGTGTCCGACGAGATCATCGTGCAGATCATCGAGAAGACCATCACCGAGCATCCGAACGCCGACGGCTTCCTCTTCGACGGTTTTCCGCGCACCTACGTGCAGTGCTACATCATGGAAGGCCTTATGCTCAAGCTGAACGCCTCCTTGGACTGCCTCATAAGCCTGGAGGTGGACGAGGAGGTCTCGGTGCAGCGGCTCCTAAGCCGCGGCAAGAGCTCCGGCCGCCTGGACGACAACGAGACGGTCATACGCAACCGCCTGAAGGAATACTCGGAGAAGACCCTGCCGGTCTTGGACTTCTATCGCGAGCGCGGCGTCTACCGGCCGGTAGACGGCGGCAGGAGCGTGGAGGCGATCACCGACGACTTGCGTTCCATCCTGCGCGAGCAGCAGGCCAAGCACCTATTCAACGTGGTGATCTTCGGCTACCCCGGCTCGGGCCGCAGCACCCAGGCGAGCGCCCTGGCCAAGTCCTTCGGCCTCGAGTACATAGCCACCGGCGCCATGCTGGACGAGGAGATCAAGAAGGGCTCGGCCCTGGGTAAGCGCGTGCAGAACATGTACGAGACCGGCCAGCTGGTGTCCGACGAGATCGTGGTGCCGCTGATCGAGCGCCGCCTGAAGAGCGCCCGCGGGGTCCGGGGCTTCATCTTTACCGGCTTCCCCCGCACCCTGGTCCAGTCTTACATCCTGGACGGGCTCCTCCAGAAGCACGGCTCGCGCATATCGCGCGTGGTGGAGCTCGAGGTGCCCTCGCTCGAGCTCATCGAGCGCCTGGACAAGCGCCGCAGCACCGAGCACTGCCGGCCTTACGATTCCACGACCAGCCGCATCGTAAACCGCCTGCGGGAGCACGAGGAGAAGACGGCCATGGTGATCGAGAAGTACAAGCAGCAGCACGGCTTCATCAAGGTGAACGGCCTAGGCACTCCCGAAGAGGTTTTCAATCGCTTGGTCGACGCCCTGAAGCCGGGAGCCAGCCAGGTCTAGGGACCGATCTCGGCCCTGGCCGCCGCCTGCCGCCGCGCCAGGGATCGAGCGGAAAGCCCGGACGGCCGGCCCCCCGTGCCGGCGGCACGGGGGGCCGGCCGGAGGACTTGCAGCGAGAGCCCGGTCGCGCGCCGCGCCCGGAACGCGGCGGCCGCCGCGCCGTAGCGCCCGCCCGGCGGGCTAGCCGGTCGCGCGAGGCGCCCAAAAACGTGGAGGGCCCAACCCTCGGCCCCCCCCCCCGCGGGCCGCGCGAAGCCCGCCTTTAGAATTCACCTTCCGGAAGCTCCTATGCTATACTCCGGCCGTCCGCGGCCGCCCCTTCGCCGGCGCGGGCGCAAAAGGAGAGTGCGAGAACATGGCAGTACGTAAGCTGGTCGAATGCGTCCCCAACTTCAGCGAGGGGCGCGATAAGGCGGTGATCGACGCGATCGCGCGCGAGATAGGCTCGGTGACGGGCGTGACGCTCCTGGACGTGGACCCGGGCGCGGACACGAACCGCACGGTCTACACCTTCGTAGGCGAGCCCGAGCCCGTGCTACGGGCGGCGGTCCGCGCGGCGGCCCTGGCCAAGGGGCTCATCGACATGGCCAAGCATAGCGGCGCCCACCCGCGCATGGGCGCGCTGGACGTCTGCCCCTTCGTGCCGGTGAGCGGCGTCACGATGGACGAGTGCGTAGCCCTGGCCAAGGAGGCCGGCCGGCGCATCGCGGAGGCGGTGGGCGCGCCGGTCTACCTGTACGAGTACGCGGCTAGCCGCCCCGAAAGGCGGAGCTTGGCGGACATACGCTCGGGCGAGTACGAGGCCCTGCCGGCCAAGATGCAGGACCCCGCCTGGGAGCCGGACTACGGCCCGCGCGCCTTCGTGCCCTCCTGGGGCGCGACCGTGGTGGGCGCGCGTGAATTCCTGATAGCATACAACGTTAACTTGAATACCCGCGACAAGAAGCTGGCCAACGAGGTGGCCCTGTCCGTCCGCGAGGGCGGGCGGGCGGCCCGCGACGCGGCGGGCGCCATCGTGAAGGGGCCGGACGGCAAGAACGTCATGGTCCCCGGGCGCCTTAAGCACGTGCGCGCCATAGGCTGGTATATCGACTCGTACCGCCGCGCCCAGGTGTCCATAAACTTGACCAACTATAAGGAGACGCCGCTCCACCTGGTCTACGAGACGGTGAAGGAGGAGGCCGAGAAGCTCGGGCTCTACGTGACCGGCTCCGAGGTCGTGGGCCTCCTGCCCCTGGAGCCCATCGTCCTTGCCGGCCGGCATTACATGAAGAAGATGGGCAAGGGCGAGGGCGCGCCCGAGGGCGAGCTCGTGGAGGCGGCCATACGCTCCATGGGCCTGGACTCCGTGGCGCCCTTCGAGCCGGATAAGAAGATCATCGAGTACACGGCCAAGGAGCCCAGCCCCCTCATGGACCTTACGGCGGCGGCCTTCGTGGACGAGGTCTCCAGCGAGTCGCCCGCGCCCGGCGGCGGCTCGGTGGCCGCCCTGGCCGGCAGCCTGGCGGCGGCCCTGGCGGCCATGGTGGCCAACCTGACCGTGGGCAAGAAGGGCTACGAGGCCTCCTGGCAGGCCATGTCGGACCTGGCCGTCCGCGCCCAGGCGCTCAAGGCACGCCTTGCGCGCGCGGTTGACGAGGACACGAACGCCTTTAACGCGGTGATGGAGGCGATGAAGCTGCCGAAGAAGACTCAGCCCGAGATCGCCGCGCGCGACGCGGCCCTCTTAGCCGGCTACAAGGCGGCCGTGGCGGTGCCCCTGGAGACGGCGCGCGCCTGCGTCGAGGCGGCGCGCCTAGCCAAGGAGGCGGTAGCCGGCAACAAGAATTCGGCGAGCGACGCCGGCGTGGCGGCCCTCATGGCGAAGGCCGGCGCTCACGGGGCGGCCCTGAACGTGCTCATAAACTTAGGCTCGATAGCCGACCCCGCGTACGTAGCCGAGATGAAGAAGGCCGCGGCCGAGCTACGCGCCGAGGTCGATAAGCTCTGCGCGGAGGCCCTGGCCGCGGTAGAGGCGAGCTTTAGCTGAGCCCTCGGCCCGATGAACGACGACGCCCGGGAAGGCCATGAGCGGCCGACCCGGGCGTTTTGTATATCGTAGGACCGGCGGGGGCAGCGGCGTCCGGCGTCAGAAGCCGGCGCGTCGTCGTAGCCCTCGCCGCGAACCGGCCGCGGGTGGTTGCCCGGGCCCCTAGAAGCCGGGCATGTCGTAGAGCCCGCCGGCGTTCACGACCTTCTTAAAGCCGGCCGAGGCCAGGAGCCGCGCGGCGTAGCCCGAGCGCGCGCCCGAGGCGCAATAGAGCACGAGCGGGGTCTCGGGGCCGCCGAGCTCCTTGGCCCGGGCCTGGATCTCGTTGACCGGGATGTTGACGGCGCCGTCGTAGTGCTCGTCCTCATACTCCTCGGGGCTGCGCACGTCGACGACCTTGGCGCCGGCCTTGATCAAGTCTAAAATCGGGTCTGCCATAATCCGTATCCTCCGTATGGTTCGCTCGCTTCGCCTTCGGCGTCGCGTTATTCGCCGGGCGTGAAGCCGGGCACGAGTGCGAGGCTTAGCGCGCCGCCTGATATGTTCTTAATGTCGTTCCTGCCCGCCTGCATGAGCTTGCGCAGGGCGATATGGCTCTCGTAGCCGGCGCGGGACAGCAGGTAGAGCGGGCCCGCGGGGAGCTCGTCCATGCGCCACTCCAGCTCGTCCAAGGGGATGTGGACGACGCCGGGCACCGGGAGCTTGCGCCGGTCGCCGTTGGTCCTGAGGTCCAGGACCTTGACCTCGCCCGCGCCCAGGGCCTTGAAGGCCTCCTCGGCGCTCACCAGGGGCGCGTAGCCGGACAGCTCGTTCTGGGCCGCGAAGGCCGCCATGTTCATGGGGTCGTTGGCCGCGCCGTAGGGCGGGGCGTAGGCCAGGTCGAGCTCGGCCAAGTCGTCCACGGTGAGGCCGCCGGCCAGGGCCGTGGCGGCGACGTCCACGCGCTTATCGACGCCTTCCTTGCCGAAGGCCTGGGCGCCCAGGAGCTTCCGCGTCTTCCTGTCGTAGACGAGCTTCAGGGAGACTTCCTCCGCCCCCGGGTAGTAGCTTACGTGATGGTAGCGGTGCACGACGCTCGTCCCGTACTCGAGGCCCAGGGCCTTGGCCGCCTTCTCCGAGAGGCCGGTCATGGCGAAGGTATCGTCCATGGCCTTGAACACGCTCGTTCCCGCCGCGCCGGCGTAGCGCATATCGCCGCCTAAGGCGTTCGTGGCGGCGATGCGGCCCTGTCGGTTGGCGGGCCCGGCTAGCGGGACGCGCGCGGGCTTGCCGCTCACGCGGTTGCGTATCTCGACCATGTCGCCGGCGGCCCAGATATGCGGATCGGAAGTGCGCATGCGCTCGTCCACGACCAGGCCGCCCGAGGGGCCGATCTCGAGGCCGGCGGCCTTGGGCAGCTCCACGTTGGGCTTGACCCCCGCCGATACGAGGACCAGGTCGGCCGGAACCTCGGAGCCGTCGTCCAGGAGGACCGAACCGGACTTGACCGCCTTGACCGAGCGGCCGACCAGCACCCGGGCGCCGGCCCGCTCGAAGCTTTGCGCGATTTGGCGGCCGAACTCCGGGTCGGCCGGCGGCATGACGTGGGGGCTGAGCTCCACGATGGTGGTGGCCAGGCCGCGGGCTATGAAGGCCTCGGCGGCCTCTAGGCCTATGAAGCCGCCGCCCACCACGACGGCGCTCTTGGGAGCATGTTCGTTGATGTACTTATGCACTCCGTCCATGTCGGGGATGGTCCAGAGCCTAAAGACCTGGGGCAGATCCGAGCCTTCCATGGGGGGCATGAAGGGCGTGCCGCCCAGGGCCAGGATGAGCTCGTCGTAGGGCAGGTCGCGCTCGCCGGCGGCGTCCCGCACGCGGACGGCCTTGCCGGCTCGGTCTATCGCGACGGCGCGGGTCTCAAGGAGCACGTCGACGTTATAGCGGGCCTTGAAGCCCTCGGGGGTCTGCAGGATCAGGGCGCTCCGCTTGTCGATGTCGCGCGAGATGAAATAGGGGAGGCCGCAGTTGGCGAAGGATACGTAACGTCCCGCCTCGACGATCGTAATGGAGGCGTTGGCGTCCAGGCGGCGCGCCCTGGCCGCCGCGGTGGCCCCGGCCGCCACGCCGCCTAGTACCACGATTCTCTTCGGCTGTTCGTTCATGGTTTCCTCCGTCATTGGTCTATCCGTAGAATATATAAAAAACAATATATAGTCAAGTGCTCAAATAGTTGGACGCGAAAGCTGCGAAGGAAAGTTCTAGCCTGGAAAACTTGCGTCGATCCAACTAGAAGTCTATGGTCTAGCTATGGACTATGCAACTTTATCCGCCGCGGGCGAGCGGCGCCTCATGGGGCTCCTCGAAGCGATCTATGGCGAGCGGCGCGACGAGGCTTGGGCGCTCATTTCGGAAAAGCTAGTCGCGCGGCGGTCGAAGCCGATGCGCAGGGGGGACGATTCGGGGGGCCGTGCGGACGGCCGCGCTGACGGCACGGTAATCGGCCAGCCGGTCGGATGGCAGGTCGCCGGCCGCCCGCTCGGCCAACGCCCGCTCGCCGGCCGCGGCCTCGACCTCGGCGCTGGCGACGCGCTCCTCATCGCCTACGGCGACATGCTCGCCCCGGCGGGCGGCGGCGGCTCGCCGGCCGAGGGAGGCGGGAGCGCGACGCCGGAGGACGGCCGCGGAGGCGCGAGGCGCGCAGGGCGCTCGGCCCTTGGCCGATCCGCCCTTGCTCGCCTGGGCGCCTTCCTGGACGAGCGGGCGCCGGGGCTCTTTAGCTATCTTCATATATTGCCTTTCTATCCCTATTCGTCGGACGACGGCTTCTCGGTTATCGATTACCGGGCGGTCGACCCCGCGCTCGGCTCCTGGGAGGACGTCGAGGCCCTGGGCTCGGGGCGTAAGCTCTGCTTCGACCTCGTGCTCAACCATGCCAGCGCGCGGAGCGCATGGTTCAGGGGGTTCATAGCCGGCGCCCCGCGCTATGAGCGCTACTTCACGACCCGGCCGCTCGATTACGACGCGAGCTCGGTGCGGCGGCCGCGGACCCACCCGCTCATCACGCCCTTCAAGCGCGACGACGGGTCGACGGTCGGCGTCTGGACCACCTTTAGCGCGGATCAGGTCGACCTGAATTTCGCCGAGCCGGCCGTGCTCGCCGAGTTCGTCGATATCGTCCTGGGCTACGCCGAGCGCGGCGCGTCGCTCCTAAGGCTCGACGCCATCGCCTATCTCTGGAAGGAGGACGGTACCGACTGCATCCACCTGCCGGAGACCCACGCCGTCGTCAAGTTCCTCCGCGCGCTCGGCGAAGAGCTCGGCATGGAGCTCGGGATCCTGACCGAGACCAACGTGCCGCACGATGAGAACATGTCCTATTTCGGCGCGGGCGACGAGGCGCATATCGTCTATAACTTCAGCCTGCCGCCCCTCACGCTCTACGCCTTCATGACCGGCGACGCGGGCCCCTTGGCGCGCTGGGCGGACGCCCTGGCCGCGCCGGAAGGCGGCGTCATGCTCAACTTCCTGGCCAGCCATGACGGCGTGGGAGTCACGCCGGCCCTAGGCCTGGTCGACGATATAGCCCCGCTGGTCGACGGCGTCTTGGCGCGGGGCGGCCGCGTCTCGTACAAGGCGAGCCCGGCGGGGCCCCAGCCCTACGAGCTGAATATCTCCTGGTCGGACGCCGTCGCCCGACCAGGCGCCCCCGACGGCGAGCGCATCGACGCCCTCCTGGCCAGCTACGCCCTGGCCTTCGCGATGGACGGCCTACCGGCGGTGTACTTCCACTCCCTCGTGGGCTCGGCCTCCTGGCGCGATGGCGTCGAGTTATTGGGTTATAACAGAGCGATCAATCGCGAACGGCCGCCCGTAGACGCGCTCTCGGCGGCCTTGGACGAGCCCGGGAGCCCGCGCGCCCGCGCCCTCGCGGGCTTCCGCGCCCTCGTTCGGGCGCGGGCGGCGCGCCCGGCCTTCGCGCCGGCCGCGCCGCGGCGCGCCTACCACGGCGGCGGCCCGGTCATCTTCATCGAGCGCGGAGCCTCGGCGGCGTCCGGTAACCCTGCCGCGCCCGGCCGCGCCGAGATGCCGGCCGACCGCCCTGAAGCCTCGGCCGGCCGCGCGGAGCCAGCCGCCGGCGACGATTCTCCCGGCCGCGCGGCATGGTTGGCCTCCGGCGATAAGCTAAGCGGCGGCCGAGAATCCCCCGGCCGCGCGGCCCCGCCGGCCGCCGGCGAAGAGTCCGCCGGCCGCGCCGAGATGCCGGCCGGCCGCCCTGAAGCCTCGGCCGACCGCCCGGAACGTCCCGCCGCCGGCGACGGGTCCCCCGGCCGCGCCGGGGCTCCCGCCCCGGCCTCCTGCCTGGCGGCCGTCAACTGCTCGGCCCGGGCCGTCCGCGCGGAGCTCCCGGCCGCCTGGCGGGACGCGGCGGTCGCCTACGACCCGCTCGCCGAACGCGCGCTAACGTTGGCCGGCGACGGTTCCCTGGAACTCGGCCCCTATCAAGTCTTATGGCTTGACCGGATATAAAGTTATCGATAGCTTATTAGAAGGTTCCGCCGTAGCGGGGAACCGGAAGGCGCCCGTAGGGCGCCGAAGGCGAAGCGACCCGAGGCTCGGGCGCCGCCGCGCGCGGGACGGAACGGTCGGGGCCCCCGGGCTCCGATACGAGCGCCGTCGCCAGAGGAGGTACTACTCGTGATAGACGTCCAGAACGTCGTCAAGGCCTACGACTCGGTCAAGGCCGTCGACGGCATCAGCTTCCAAGCCAAGCCCGGCGAGATCTTCGGTCTCATCGGCCCCAACGGCGCAGGCAAGTCCACCACCATCCGCATGATCATGAACATCATGGCGCCCGACTCCGGCAGCATACGGCTGGACGGCAAGCCCTTGGCGGAGAAGGACAAGGCCCGTATCGGCTATCTACCCGAGGAGCGCGGCCTTTATAAGAAGATGAAAGTCGGCGACATGCTTGCCTTCCTCGCCGAGATCAAGGGGGCCGATCGCCAGGCCTGCGCCGCGCGGGCCGACGAATGGCTACGGCGCTTCGACCTCCTCGAATGGAAGGGCCGCAAGATCGAGGAGCTGTCCAAGGGCATGGCGCAGAAAGTGCAGTTCATAGGCACTATCGCCCACGACCCAGACGTGCTCCTCTTCGACGAGCCCTTCTCCGGCCTCGACCCGGTCTCGCAAGACCTGCTCCTCGAATCCATGCTCGAGCTCAAGGCCGCCGGCAAGACCGTCCTCTTCTCCACCCATATCATGGACCACGCCGAGCGCATCTGCGAGCGCATACTCCTGATCAACAAGGGCAAGGCCGTGGCCTCCGGCGCGCTGGCCGACCTGAAGCGCCGCTTCGGCGCGGACGCCGCCCGCGTGGAGTACGACGGCGACGGCGCGTTCATCGAGCGCCTGCCCTACGTGAAGAGCTGCCGCTCCTTTCCGCGCTGGACCGAGGTGGAGCTGGACGGCCCCGACGCGGCCGATTCCCTCTACCGCGACCTGGCCGGCAAGCTGCGCGTGCGCCGCTTCGAGCTCCTCGAGCCCAGCCTGCATTCCATCTTCGTCCGCCTCGTCGGCGGCGAGTCCGAGGAGGCCGACCGTGCATAAGCTCATAGCCGTCGCCAAGCGCGAGTTCAAGGCCGCCGCGGCCAACAAGACCTTCGTCGTCATGACCGTGCTCGGCCCCTTCCTGATCCTGGCGATCACCGTCCTCCCCACGCTCCTGAACAACGACCCCAAGATAGCCAGCTCCGGCAAGCCCGTAGCGATCTACGCCGAGCGCGAAGACGCCGGCGCCTTCCTCGCCTCCGCCTTCGAATCGCAGAAGATCCCCTCCCTGCGCGCGGACGACGCGGCGCGGGCCAAGGAGCTCGTGCTGTCGGGCGAGTACGCCGGCCTCGTGGAGGTGCCCGCCCGTTGGCCCGACGAGGAGGCGCGCTACTATAGCGCCACCGGCACCGACGCCGCGCTCTTCGGCACCAGCCAGGGCGTCTTGGGCGCCCTGGCCACCGAGCTCCGCGTGGCGGAGGCGGGCTTGAGCCCCGAGGCGGCCGCCCGGCTCCTCTCCAAGCCCGGTTTCCGCGTCGTCAAGCTCGGCGCCAACATGAGCGAGGAGACCAAGACCGACCGCGACTTCATGGCGGTGCTGTTTACCGCCTTGAGCTTCGTCATGATGATCTACATGACCGTGCTCCTCTACGGGCAGATGATCGGCCGCTCGGTGGTGCAGGAGAAGACCGGCAAGACCGTAGAGGTCATGCTCTCCAGCCTCTCCGCCCGCGACCTTATGTTCGGCAAGATCCTGGGCCTGGGCCTGGCCGGCATGCTGCAATACGGCGTCTGGATGGGCATGGGCGTCCTCATGATCAAGGTCGTAGGGCCCCTGTTCAGCCTGAGCCTGCCGGCGGCCGTGACCGTAGGCAACTTCGGCTGGCTCGTCTTCTTCTTCCTCTTGGCCTTCTTCCTCTACGCCGCCGGCTACGCCGCCCTAGGCGCCGCCGCGGAGGACGAGCACCATCTGGGGCAGCTGGCCTGGCCGCTTATCATCTTCCTGGTCCTGCCCATGGTCATGATCAGCACCATGATCATGAACCCCCAGAGCCCCCTCGTGCTCGGCCTGTCGTATTTCCCGATGACCGCGCCCATCGTCATGCTCGTGCGCATCCTCGTGTCCGCGCCGGCCTGGTGGGAGGTCGCGGCCTCGGTCGGCGCCATCCTGCTGGCCATCCTGGGCGTGGGCTTCCTCGGGGCCAAGATCTTCCGCGTGGGCATACTCATGACCGGCAAGCGGCCTAAGATCGGCGAGGTGCTGCGCTGGGCCAGGCTTAAATAGGCGCGGACGGGCCGCCGGCGCGCCGGCGGCCGCCGTCCATCCGGCCGCCCCGCCGCGCTTGCATCCGGCGGCGGGGCGGGGTAGGATCGTCCCCATGGCCCACCATCATCACACCCATCGATCCTTGGCGCGCGGCCGCCTGCGCTTCATAGCCAGGCGGGTCTTCAGGTCGCTCATCGGCTATTTCGTCGCCATCGTCTGCATCTCCGCCCTGGTAAACGCCACCATGGAGGCTACCGTCCGTAGCCAGATCGTCGAAGCGGCCCAAGGCGCCGTATTCGCCGCCGGCAAGGTCGCCTCGGCGGAGGAGGTCAGCGCCATCAAGCGCGATACCGTCGCGCGCCTGGAGAAGAGCTTCGGGTTGGATAAGCCGCGCTGGGTCAGGATACTGTCGCGGGCCTGGTCCGTCGTACGTCTCGACCTGGGAACCTCGCGTTCGACCATGACCAACTATCCGGCGCGATCGCGCCTGGTCGTCGACATCATCAAGGAACGTATCAAGCCGACCCTCGTCCTCTTCGCCTCGAGCACGATCGTCGCCATAGCCCTGGGCCTTTGGCTCGGGACGGGCATGGCCGCCAAACCCGGCGGCCGCCTGGACCGGGGCGCGGGCCTCGTGACCATGTTGGTGTACGGCACGCCTTCCTGGTGGCTCGGGACCTTCTTCGTGCTCCTCTTCGTCTACGTCATCCCGATCTTCAAGATCGGGGCCCTGCGCTCGCCGGAGGCGCCCGCGGGCCTCCTGGCGGCCGCCCTGGACTACCTCTCGTACCTGGCCCTGCCGCTCATCACCCTCGTGTTCATCAAGCTGTGGAGCTTCGCCTATATGACCCGGGCCATGGTCGTCGTACCCCTGCAGGAGGACTTCGTCATAGCCGCCCGCGGCCGCGGCATCCCCGAGCGGGCCATCTTGACCCGGCACGGCCTCCGGACGGCCGCGCCCGGCGTCATGACTATGGCGGCGCAGGCCTTCGCCCAGGCCATCGGCGGCGATATCCTGCTAGAGCGCGTAATGACCCGACCCGGCCTGGGCAGCGCGTTGTTCTCCGCCCTCGGCGTCAACGACATACCCCTTATAACCGGCATCATGGCCGCGCTCACGGCCATCTACTGCGTTACCTATGCCTTATTGGATTTAAGCTACGGCATGCTCGACCCGCGCATAGCCTACGGCTCGGAATGAGCGTGGCGGGCTCGCCGCCGGCCGTGACCGCCGAACGCCGCCGCCGAATGCGGGCGGCGAATGCGGTCGACCGCGGCCGGCCATCGCGAACGGCAACCGCGACCGGCAACCGCCGCCGGCGAACGCGGTCGCCGAAAGCTCCGCGCGCCTTCGAGTATAAAAAAGGCCGGCGCGGCCTTTCGGGGCGGAGCGGCGGGGGAAAGTCCCCCGCCGACCGCGGCATTAGGCTGCGCCGGTTCGTATAGCTGCAAGGTCACTGCGCATCCCCTGGCCGATCCGCTCCTGCTCCACCGCCATCAAAGGCTTCTTGCGGTACAGGATCTTGCGGATCGCGTCCGGCGACAGGGCGTAGTCGTCGGCAAGCTCGTTAATCGTCTTGCCGGCCTGCTTGGCCTCCCTGATCGCCTGGTCGCGCTCGTCGAGCTGCCGGCGGGCGCCGTTCTTGTGGCCCCACGCCATGCGCTCCTTAGGCGGGCGGGGAATATACACCAGCGCGCCTTGCACGTACTTCTGAATCTCTGCTAACAACTCGGGGGGAAGGGTCTCTTCCCCTTTTAAATACGACATAAAGGAATCCTCTCGGTAAGCAAGGCGACAGCCGCTTGGCCGAGCGGAAAAGGATTTCCCGATCAGTAGGCGCTTCCGGGCGCCGATATCGGTTCAAGACCGATTACGAATCGTTCCTTCGCTGCTCAAGCGGCTCCGATGATAGGCCGGACGGCGAATCCGAATGCGTTGATAAGTAACATTGTGTGCGCCTCCTTGAGCATAGAACTGCGGGGTCCTGCCGCATACGTCGGTATGGCCCCGAACTTAAACGGGACTATACCACCGGTAACGAAACGTGTAAACGGATTAGATTATTATAGACGTTTTTTCCCACGCGAATATGATCCAATTCGTAGGCTTCTTAAACTCCGCGGTTGGCGCCGGTCGCCTACCCGGAAAGCCAGGCCGCGAGCGCCGGGGGCAGCCGGCGTCCGAGACGCCGACCTTGAAGGCCGCGCCGCGGGCGCCGGGGGCGGCCGATTCCCGAGGCGTCGACCCGGAAGGATGCGCCGCGGGCGCCGCGGGCGCCGGGGGCGGCCGGTTCCCGAGGCGCCGGCCTGGAAAGCAAAGCCGCGGGCGCCGGGGGGACTAGCCCAACCCTGGCGCCGATCACCGACCCGGAAGGATGCGCCGCGGGCGCCGGGGGCGGCCAGCCCGTCGCGGTCGGCGTTCGTCGCGGACTGCCAAGCCCATTCGCCCTATTCGATACATCAAGAAAAACTTATATTATAATGAACGCCTTCATAGGAGGATCGATATGAAGAACATGGGATCGCTCGATAGGATCATCCGGGCCCTGGCCGGCGCCGGCCTCATGATCGCGGCCGTTGCCTTGACCCTGGCCGGTTCGCCCCTCTGGTGGCTCGCCATACCCGGCGCCGTGCTCCTACTGACCTCGGGCCTGGCCTTCTGCCCCCTTTACCTGCCTTTCGGCATCTCTACGGCCAAGAAGAAAGCGTAACGCAGACGGTGCGAAGCTACGAGAATCGGAGCGAGACCCCACGCGTGCGCTCGCGGAACGCGCCTGAGCGGCGTGGGAGCGTCGCCGGAGCGGCACCGGCCAGCGAGTAGGGTACCCTTCGCGTCGAATCGATCTTTCGCCTTCCCGCCGGCCGCCCGACGGGGCATACTACGTCTCGCCGGCACAATCCAGACATCGGGTCGCGGCCCGGCCGCCGCCTGGGAAAGGAGGTCTACGAGATGATCGACGCTTACTGGAGGGCTTCCGCCCTCTAATACGTCCGGCCCGGTTCGCCCCCGCGATCCGGGCTGTCTTTTTTAAGCTGCCGGGGGCCGCCACGATAAGCCTCGCGGCCGCCGCGCCTGAGACGCGGCCCCCGCCGCGAGCCTCCTCGCCGTCCCGCGCCCGGCGGCGTCGGAACGCGCCCCCGCTCGGGCCTCCTTCACCATGCCGCCGCCGACCTAGCCCCGCGGGCCGGCTCCGGGGTCTCGCGGCTCCCCCATGCCGGTAGAGCAAGCCGTGGCGTCAAACGGAGCCCCGTACTCCGCGAACGCTATCCGGGTAGCCTTAGGTTGACCAGGAAGCCTCCGCAATGCTACTGTCTACGCGAGCTCTGTGCGGTTTTTAAGCGCACGATACGATTGCAAGCTAAGATACTGCGCAGCTTCCAGCCGCACACGACCAATCGCGTCGGTCGTACGGCTCGGGCGCCATCGGCTATTATTGACCGGTAAAGCAC
>ERZ1066115.127-NODE-127-length-26341-cov-11.873773_pt1 | contig 26341 bp, 21 predicted proteins | sample MGYA00382762_ERZ1066115 | MGnify/ENA primary metagenome ERZ1066115 (study PRJEB33369, sample SAMEA5778345) | biofilm metagenome | biome: Industrial cooling water; feature: Water cooling tower basin; material: Biofilm | place: United Arab Emirates | collected... | reverse complement strand
GCTTTAACCAACATGGAAGACATTTTGGGTATTGAAAGCTTTAAAGACACATTGGGTCAGGACGAAGATATTCGCGGAGGTTTGTTGCACAATCTTCAATTGGCCTTCACCAGTTTAGGTAAAATAAATGGTTGGTCAGTACTAATCGGGCTGGGCACCTTCCTATTAACCCGCAACCTTCTGAAGATCTCCGTATTTATTCCAGCACCGCTTTTGGCAATTGCCGCGGCTACGGCAATCACCGCATTTCTTATTCCGGACAAAGGTGTGATTTTGGTGCGGGATATTTACGGAACCATTCCCAACAATTTCTTTGTATTCACAAGTCCATCTATTCCTGCCTTTTCCTATGAGTTGATGATCGATATCGTGTATTATGTCATTGCCATTGTTTTCGTATCTGGAGTTGAAAGTTTGTTGTGCTCGTCAATGGCCGATCGCCTGGCTAATAATACAAGAACACCGTTTAATCCCGACAAAGAATTTTGGGGTCAGGGGCTTGTTCAGATTATTACACCCCTTGTTAATGGATTCCCTTGTACCGGAGCGTTAGCCCGGACGGCTACGAGCATTAAAGCGGGTGCCATGACACCGCTTGCCGGCTACTTTAAAGGCATTTTGAAATTGGGTATGGCGTTTTATCTGGCGCCTTACCTTGAATTGGTACCCATGGCCTGCATCGGTGGCATTTTATTGTGGGTAGCCAGTAATATGATTAAGCGCAAAGAAATTCGGGAGGTCGTGGACACGGGTAACTTTGAAATGTGGATGATGCTTTATACAGCCATTATGGTTCCGTTAACAGATTTCCTCACGGGCGTTTTATCAGCTATGATTCTGTATTTCATTATTTCGAAGATTTTCCCGGGACTAAAAAATCGGAAACCGGTGAAAGATACGTTAACCCATAAGCAACCCATACATCCGCCTGTGGAACAGGAAGAAAAGGTTGAAGAATTGGTGTAGGTGCGGTTTAGGGAGGCCAACCCGGTGCGGGTTGGCCTAATTTTCCGGATGATCTCAATTGGGGCGGTGCCACAACCCGGTCCGTTTTTTAGCCCCCCTTTTCTTGCTACCTTTGCAGCCTTAAAATCTGACCGGAATGACGGGAATGGAGAACATTCGCAACTTTTGTATTATCGCCCATATCGACCATGGAAAAAGTACCCTGGCCGACCGCCTGCTGGAGTTTACGGGCACCCTTAACCAGCGCCAAATGCAAGCCCAGGTGTTGGATAATATGGACCTGGAGCGTGAAAAGGGCATTACCATTAAGGCCCACGCTATCCAGATGAACTATAAATTTCAGGGCAAGGAGTACACCCTCAACCTGATTGATACCCCCGGCCACGTTGATTTTTCATACGAAGTGTCGCGCTCCATCGCAGCTTGCGAAGGTGCCCTGTTGATTGTCGATGCTGCCCAAGGTATCCAGGCACAAACCATTTCTAACCTGTATCTGGCCTTGGATCATAACCTGGAGATTATCCCAGTCATGAATAAAATAGATTTGCCGGCCGCCATGCCCGAAGTGGTGGCCGACCAGATTGTTGATTTGATTGGCTGCGATCGCGAAAGCATTATTAAAGCCAGTGCCAAAGAAGGAATTGGTATAGAAGAAATTCTAAAGGCGGTGGTGGAACGGGTGCCTGCTCCCAAAGGGGATCCCCAAGCTCCATTGCAGGCCATGATTTTTGATTCCGTGTTTAACTCCTTTCGGGGAATTGAGGTGTACTTCCGCGTGTTTAACGGCATCATCCGGAAAAATGACAAAGTAAAATTTGTCAATACCAGACAGGTCTATAATGCAGATGAAATTGGTGTCTTAAAACTGGAGAAGCATCCGAAAGACGAAATCGGAGCTGGCAATGTGGGCTATCTGATTTCCGGTATTAAAGTGGCGAAAGAGGTAAAAGTAGGGGATACCATTACCCATGCCGATCGGCCGGGGGAAGCCATCAAAGGATTTGAGAACGTTAAGCCAATGGTGTTTGCCGGAATTTATCCGGTCGAGACTTCCGAGTTTGAAGAGCTGCGGGCCAGTATGGAAAAACTTCAACTCAACGATGCCTCGCTGGTATGGGAGCCGGAAACTTCGGCAGCGTTAGGTTTCGGTTTCCGATGCGGATTTTTAGGAATGCTGCACATGGAAATCATCCAGGAGCGACTGGAACGTGAGTTTGATATGACCGTAATCACTACGGTTCCTTCTGTCCAGTTCCGGGCTTTGCTTACGAATGGGAAGGTCATCGAAATCAATGCCCCTTCGGAGATGCCCGATCCTACCACCATGGATTATATCGAAGAGCCGTTTATCTCGGCCCAAATTATTTCGAAAGCCGAATACATTGGGCCGATCATTGGCTTATGCATGGATAAGCGCGGCATTATTAAAAACCAAGTGTACCTGACCAGTGATCGCGTTGAACTGTCTTTTGAAATGCCGTTATCTGAAATCGTGTTTGACTTTTATGACAAACTGAAATCCATTTCGCGCGGATATGCCTCATTGGATTACCACCTGATCGGCTTCCGCGAAAGCGATATGGTAAAACTGGATGTGATGTTGAATGGCGACCGGGTGGATGCACTTTCGGCCATTGTACACCGCAGCAAAAGTTATGAGTGGGGCCGCAAGTTGTGTGAGAAGTTGAAGGAGTTGATTCCCCGCCAGATGTTTGAGATTGCAATCCAGGCCTCCATTGGCCAAAAGATTATTGCCCGCGAAACCATTAGCGCCATGCGCAAGAACGTGTTGGCCAAATGTTATGGCGGTGATATTTCTCGTAAGCGCAAATTGTTGGAAAAGCAGAAGAAGGGAAAGAAGCGAATGCGGCAGGTAGGAAATGTGGAGATTCCACAAGAAGCGTTCATGGCAGTATTAAAAATTGAATAGTATACTCAGTCCTGTTCCGCAGGTCGAAGACACTCACCAGAAGCACACATGATAACCACCACATCTTATACCCTGATCGATGGCCGAAAGATTTCCGCAGATATTAAAAAGGAGATCGCGGAAAAAGTAGCGTTACGTAAGCAAGCCGGAAAAAAGGTGCCCCACCTGGCCATTATCCTGGTGGGCGATGATGGGGCCAGTCAAACTTATGTGGATCATAAGGTCAAAGCATGCAAAGAAGTGGGGTTTCATTATTCGATGCTGCGATTTGCCGATACCATCAGCGAGGACAAACTGATGAAGCACATTGATCAGGTGAATCGTGATGAAGATGTGGATGGGTTTATTGTGCAGTTACCCCTACCCGCCAATATTTCAGTTGAACGAATAACGGAAAAAATCCGCCCCGATAAGGATGTGGATGGTTTTACCAATCGCAACTTTGGCAGCATTGTATCGAAGCACCCCTTGTTATTACCGGCAACTCCCTATGGAGTTATGGAGTTGCTGAAGCGGTATCAAATACCTACGGAAGGTAAGAATTGTGTGGTGGTAGGTGCCAGCCGATTGGTAGGCGCACCGCTTAGTATGATGTTGGTGGAAGAAGGAAAAGCTACCGTAACGATTTGCCATAAGTATACGCAAGACATCGCAATGTTTACACGCCATGCTGATATTCTGATTGCAGCCGTTGGAAAACCCGGCTTAATCACAGCCGATATGGTGAAGGAAGGAGCCGTGGTTATTGATGTGGGTACCACCCGGGTGGAAGGACCGCAATATAAAAATGGGTACACCCTGAAAGGTGATGTAGAGTTCAACGAAGTAGCACCAAAAACCTCATTCATAACACCGGTTCCAGGGGGTGTAGGTCCTATGACCATCGCTTCCTTGTTGTTGAATACGTTGCGCGCTACTGAGTTACGCAATCCATAAGTATTTCAGGATTTATACGTCAAAAATAGTGGGGGTGATGAAGTCAAATCTTGAATCTGAAATCCTGAATGGTGAATTACCTCTTATGGAGGACTTTTACACGATACAAGGTGAAGGCTTTCATCAAGGTAAGGCTGCCTATTTTATCCGGCTAGGGGGTTGCCAGGTGCGGTGTGTATGGTGCGATGTGAAGGATAGCTGGAACGTAGACGATCATCCTGCTGTAAAGGTTCATCAGATTGCGGAACGGGCAAAGACCAGCGGCAGTGAAATTGCCGTGGTAACGGGGGGTGAGCCAACCATGCATAATCTACAGTCGCTTACCACTGCACTGAAAAATGTCAAACTGCGTACCCATCTTGAAACCTCGGGCGCCTATCCGATCACCGGTGAGTGGGATTGGATTTGTTTCTCCCCCAAAAAATTTAAGTCCCCGCATCCCTCAGTCGCACAGCAGGCTGATGAATTGAAAGTGGTTATCTTTCACAAAAGCGATTTTGCCTGGGCTGAAGAGTATGCCGGTCAGGTAAATGCAAACTGCAAATTGTTTCTTCAACCTGAGTGGTCGAAGGAAGCTGAAATTTTACCGGCCATTATTGACTATGTCAAAGTACATCCGCGCTGGCAGATTTCGGTTCAGGTTCATAAATACATGAATATTCCGTAGGTAACGGTGCAGGTTGCGGATTTCATAACGCAGGCAGATGCTTTGAGTGCGGCAGGAGAGCCGTTCCTTTTCCTGATTGATTTCGAAATGCAGCAACCGCTCCTGTGGTTGCCTCATGAGGCCTCATCAGAGGAATTATTGTTTTCGATCAATGGGTTTACCAATGCCCCAACTAGTTTGCCGGAGCCAAAGGAGATCGCACTGCATCGATTCCCCATGAGCATAACCGAATACCGTGCAAGCTTTGATCAAGTTATCGGTCATGTACAGTATGGAAATTCATTTCTGACAAATCTGACGGTAAAAACAAAGATTGAATTGAATACAACACTTCAGGATTTGTTCTTTCGTGTCAGGGCACCCTATTGCTGTTGGTTGCGCAACCAGTTTTTATTTTTTTCCCCGGAGAGTTTTATAAAAATTACAAACGGTAAGATTCGGACTTTTCCTATGAAGGGCACCATCGATGCTCGTATTCCGGATGCCGCTACAATTATTTTGGAAGATGGCAAGGAAATGGCTGAGCATGTGACAATTGTCGATTTATTGAGAAATGATTTATCAAGAGTTGCCGCGGATGTTTGGGTTTCACGGTTTCGATACCTGGAGGAAGTTAAAACCAATCATCATCCGATTCTGCAGGTTAGCTCGGAAATTATAGGTGAGATTTTACCCGCTTATAAAAGCAAAATGGGAAGTTTACTAATGGAATTGTTACCGGCTGGTTCGGTTAGTGGTGCGCCTAAAGACAAAACAATGGCGGTTATTCGTTCGGTGGAGAAAGAGACACGCGGTTACTACACCGGAGTCTTCGGTTACTTTGATGGTGAAAATCTGGATAGTGGCGTAAACATTCGATACATTGAACAACAAGGCGAATCCTTGTATTACCGAAGTGGAGGCGGTTTAACGGCACGCAGTGATTGGAAAATGGAGTACGAAGAAGTAATTCAAAAAATCTATGTGCCGCTTGATTGAATCGATCTACTTGAATGATGGGGCGTTTCGAAATCTGAGCTACCACGAGGCACGAATCAACCAAAGCACAGAAGCCGTAATGGGTAAGCTACCCGAATGGTCATTCACGCGAACGTTGTTATCCAGTGATTATCCAAAAACCGGCTTATATAAAACCCGGCTTGTATACGACCAGCAAAGGGTGGAGATTGAATTTGTTCCTTACCAAATACGGGAAATTAACACCTTGAAGTTGATTGAAACGACCCTTGAATATCCTCATAAATTTGAAAACCGGGAAGCTTTACATTCGGTATTTGAAAAACGTGGTGGTTGTGATGACGCGATTATGGTAAGGGGAGGCCTCATTACTGATGCTACGTATGCCAATCTGATTTTCAAGCGAGCAAACCGTTGGTTTACCCCGGCAGCTCCGCTGTTGAAGGGAACCATGCGACAATATTTATTGGATACCCTTCGAATTATCCCATTCTCTATTAGGGTGGAAGATTTGGCCCAGTTTGAATCATGTAAACTAATTAATGCTATGTTGGGCATGGAGGCACCGGAAATCCCCATCACCGCAATTTCTTAATATACAGTCAGGGGATCTTATTTCGTTCTAATGACTAACTTTCAACTATGCAACGGGGGTTAATGGTAATCTTACTGGTACTTAGTCTGACTAATTTTGCCCAGCCGCTCAGCACTAAAAACAAGAAAGCCATTGAGCTTTATGTTCAGGCCGATAATTACCGGGTGCGGGGTCAATGGAATCAGGCAATTTCATTACTAAATGAAGCTATTTCGAAAGACAAAAATTTCGAGGATGCCTATTATCGACTTGCCACCATTTATAAGGCCCAGGAAAACTATCCACTAGCCACCGAGAATTTTGAAAAGGGTTTAGCGCTGGCGCAAAACGATACGCGCAAACGAATTTATTTCTATGACCTCGCCAGCATTAACCTTTTGCAGGCCAACTATGTCCGCGCACGTGAGTATGCTGATAAATTTCTAGCCATTGAAAAAACCGATCAGCGCAAGATGGCCTTGGCCAACATCTGGAAAGTTCAGGCCTCCTATTCCCTGGAGAACCCCAACTTGCTGAACTATCGAGTAGAACCCTTAAGCGATACCGTGAATATTTTTCCCATGCAGTACTTTCCGGTGATTACGGGCGATGGAAGTCAACTAATTTTTACTGCGCGATTCGGAGGCTCACGCAATGATAACGAAGATTTGGTCGTGTCGAATCGCACCGCTGGAGGTTGGGCGGCACCGGTTTCGTTGTCACCCAATATTAATACGGTTATGCGAGAAGGCGCCTGTACCATTTCAGCCGATGGCCGGCATCTGATCTTTACCGTATGCGGCACTTCAGGTTGCGATTTATATGAAAGCCGGAAAACAGGAAACACCTGGTCGCGACCTAAGAGTTTAGGAGCGGCCATCAACAGTTCGAGTTGGGACGCACAACCTTCGCTTTCGGCTGATGGTCGTGAATTATATTTTGTCTCGGATCGCAAAGGGGGTTTGGGAGGCTATGACATTTGGTACTCGCGTTTGGAGAATAATACCTGGAGCAAGGCTGTTAATGCCGGACCGGCTATCAATTCACCCTTCGATGAAATTTCGCCCTACATTCATGTCAACAATTCCGATCTGTATGTTGTCTCAAATGGTTATCCGGGTTACGGAGGTTATGATATTTATAGAATTACCAAATCCACTGAAGGTTGGGAATCGCCCAGGAATTTGGGTAAACCGTTGAATGACGAGAAGGATCAATACTCTTTTATTGTGTCTGCGGATGGTGGCACGGCCTATTACTCGCGCGAGGAAAGTAAAAACCGGAGTCGTTTATATCGGATTCAAATTCCAGAAGAAATGGTGACGCGGTCAACCGGAAATGTGGTGAAGGGAATCGTAACCAGTTCGGCAACGCAAAAGCCGATGGCAGCCACCGTGGAGTTATTTGATTTGAAGCTCAACAAGTTGATCTCTCAGGTTAGCTCCGATTCTGTTACGGGTCAGTATCTGATGGTGTTACCCGGTGGATCGCAGTATGCGCTCCATGTATCAGCACCGGGTTACTTATTCATGAGCCTTCATTTTGATTATCAAACTACCCGCGACCTGGAGCCGATTTCCAAAAATGTAAACTTGGTTCCCGTACAGCAAAATGCAACGGTAGTACTCAACAATATCTTCTTTGATGTTAACCAGTACGAATTACGGCCCGAGTCGATCAGTGAACTTGAAGAGGTTGTTAAGTTTATGATAGTGAATGAGAAGTTGCGGGTAGAAATCAGCGGACATACGGACAATACAGGCACAGAATCTTTTAACCAACAGCTTTCGGAAAGGCGGGCCCAGGCAGTAGCCAACTATCTGGTTAACAATAAAATATTGGCATCCCGGATTCAGATCCACGGTTATGGCTCAAAAAAACCCTTAAAACCCAACGATTCTGACGAAAACAGGCAACTAAACAGGAGGATAGAGTTCAAAATTTTGCCTTAAACGCGTATTTTTTGAATGTGTACTAGTACTCATTAGTTTGATTTACACCAACGGTTATTATCCCCCATGAGGGGTTAATTTTTGGTGGTATTAATAACCCATTAATCATAAATTTTTTTTGAGTGACTAATTTTGTTCTATGTTTGCAGGTTATTAAGAAAAATTCTAATCAATTAAACCAAAACAGTATGAAGAAAATTTTACTTGTAAAGATTTTCTCTGTGTTAATGCTAGTGAGCAATTTGGCATGGGCACAGGAGCGTACGGTCTCAGGACGAGTCACATCCGCAGAGGATGGGTCAGGCTTGCCTGGGGTAAACGTACTCGTGAAGGGATCAACTGTAGGAACCATTACTGATTCAGATGGTAGTTACAGGATTTCCGTTCCTGCAGGATCAACCGCATTATCCTTTTCATTTGTAGGGTTCGTATCTCAGGATATTGAGATTGGCGGTCGTGCAGTAATCGATGTACGGCTGGAAACCGATGTTACCCAATTGTCGGAAGTGGTGGTAACCGGATATTCTTCCATTGAGAAGCGTCAATTATCTGCGGCCGTAGCTTCGGTGAAGGGAACGACTATCGAGAACCTTCCCCTTCAAAGTTTTGACCGTGCCCTTCAGGGTCGTGCAGCAGGTGTTTTGGTGCAATCCAACAATGGTATTCCAGGGGGAGGTGTAAACATCCGTATTCGGGGTACAGGATCAATTTTAGCGGGGAACACTCCGCTCTACATTGTAGACGGTGTTCAAATTAATTCAACGAGTAACGCATCATTTACACAATCTAACCCGCTTGCTTTCTTAAACCCGAACGACATTGCCTCGATGGAAGTGTTAAAGGATGCAGCTTCGGCTGCAGTTTACGGAGCCCAGGCTGCCAACGGTGTCGTGATTATTACCACTAAGAAGGGTAAAGCAGGTAAGCCCACCATCAATTTCAGTGCGTATGCAGGTGTTGCTCAACCTATTAAATTGTTGGATGTACTTAATTCCCAGGATTGGCATACCGTTCGCAGAGAAGCTTATCTCAATTCTGGGCAAACTTCATTTAACGCAACTCAACTTGCTCTAAATGACATGGGCCGGAGACCTGCTAACTTTGCTACCCTGACTGAAGCCGAACTTCAGGCTATTGCCGATGGCCTTCCTACTTATGACTGGCAGGATGAAGCCTTTAGCACGGGTAAAGTTCAGAACTATGAAGTTTCATTCTCTGGTGGAGATGACAAAAACAAATATTACATCTCTACTTCTTACAACCGCCAGGATGCGATCATTAAACCGGTGAACTTTGAACGGGGAACGCTGAAGATGGATTTGTCAAACCAACTTTCGAATAAGTTAAAACTGGCAACTTCCTTGAACCTTTCTACCTTCCAGCAAGACCTTCCATTTGCCGTGTCGGGTTCTTTCCTGGGTTCGCCCGCTTTCTCTTCGTCAACTGTGCTGCCTCACAATCCGATCTATAATGAAGATGGTTCCTTTAACACCAGCATTGCGGGTGTATTAAACCAGAACGTAATAGCGGTATTAAATTGGAATACGGGTTATCAACGCACCAACCAGGCTGTAGGTAATATGACGTTCACTTATGACATCATGAAGGGCCTTAGCTTCAAGTCACTTTGGGGTCTTGACTATCGTTTGTTGCAAGGCGAAAGATTCACTGATCCCCGAACCCCTGATGGTGCAGGTGTTCGTGGTCGCAATCAGCAACAAAGCAACACTAACGTGAACTTCATTACGACACAAACCTTAAACTACGTTAAAACTTTTAATAATGTACACAATATCAGTGCATTAGTGGGATTTGAGTATCGTAGTGAAACTAACGAAGACTTATTTGCAAGCTCTACTGGCTTTTCTACATTCCAGTTCCGCACGATTGGTAGTGGTGCCGTAGATGAATCCATCACCGGTGGCTGGACAGGGTATCACCGGACAGGTGTTTTCTTCCAGGCTAACTATGATTACAATAAGAAATATGCTGCCACCATTACGGTTCGTCAGGATGGTTCATCACGTTTCGGTGTAGAAAATCGTTTCGGATTATTCAAATCAATTTCAGCTGCCTGGATCATGAAGGAAGAAAACTTCCTATCTGGAGTTGACTTCGTTACCGACCTTAAGCTAAGAGCTTCTTATGGAGAAACGGGTAACGATCAGATCGGTAACTTTGATGCCGTGGCATTGTATACAGGTGGTACCGGTGCCAACTATAATGGTACACCCGGTATTCGTCCTGCTAACATCGCGAATACCCAGTTAGGTTGGGAAACTAACCAAACCATCAATGTCGGTTTGGATTTCGGTTTATTCAACAATCGGATTACTTCTGCTGTAGATATCTATCGCAGAAATTCACTCGACCTGCTATTGAACAGACCAACTCCTTGGATCAGTGGCTTTGATTCATATCTCGACAACGTTGGCCAGATGGTTAACCAAGGTGTGGAAGTGGAGTTGAATACTGTGAACCTCGATGTGGCTGGGTTCTCTTGGAAAACCAACTTTAACTTTGCTTACAATGAGAATTACGTGAAAGAGTTGTTCGGTGGCTTGCAAGAATTGCCAGGTAACACTTCTGTTCGCGTAGGGCACTCGATTGGTACCTATTTCGTCAATAAGTTTGCTGGTATCAACCCGGCCACCGGCCGCCCGATGTGGTTTGATATCAACGGTAATTTGGTTTCTGCACCGACAGCTGCTGACCGGTATCTGCTTGGTAATAACCAGCCTGAGTTTTACGGAGGTATGACCAATACCTTCAGTTATAAAGGCTTTGCATTAGATTTATTCTTCAACTATGAGTATGGAAGAATTATTCCTGACCAACAGGTTGGTTTCTTAAGGGAGAATGGTACGCGTCTGACCTTGAATGCTCTGCAAGAAACTTATGATGCACGCTGGACTACCCCGGGGCAAGTAACCCATATTGCACGCCCGGTAATTAATAATACAGAAGTAAGAGGTGTGAACCCGAATACGGGTAACTCCAATTTCTGGAAAGCAGATTTTATTCGCCTGAAGCAAGTGACTTTGTCGTACAACTTCCCAAGAACCCTGATCGACAGAGTAGGATTAACCAATGCCAGAGTCTACGTACAAGGTTTGAACCTTTGGACATATGCTGACTTCTTAGGCTATGACCCTGAATTTGTTGATCCGGCAAGCAATGGTTCAGGGGTTCTGCCACAATCAAAAAATTACACAGTGGGGGTTCAGTTAGGATTCTAAAATTGAATGATTATGAAAAGAAAAAATATTGCAACTCTAATAAGAAGCACTGCTATGATGTCGGTGCTCATGTTAGGTACGATTTCCTGTGATGATTTGCTGGATGTGCAACCTCGCAACAGTGTTTCTGCTGACGGAGTATTATCCAGCCCGGATGCAGTACAAGCGGCTGTGAATTCCACGTATGCCAGATTAAGAGAACTTACGTTGTATGGAAGAAACATGCAGGGATTAAGTGAGGCATTGGCCGACAATGCGTTTGTTACCCGTAACTCAGGTCGTTTAATAAACGAGAACCTGAACACACAAGGAACTTCTGCAACACCAAATCACTTTACTCATTGGCAGCAAAGTTATTTTGGAATTAATGAGATCAATATCAACCTGGCAGCCATATCTGCTGAGAACGTGGGATCAATATCACCTGCCCCCACCCAAGCTCAACTTGACAAGTGGCAATCTGAGTTGAAGTTCTTACGTGCCTTATATTACCACAATCTGGTAAAGGCCTATGCGTATGATCCAGGAGCTACCGTACCATCTCAGGATAAAGGTGGTGTTCCTCTGATGCTTGAGCCAATCACCACGTCAGGATCTGCAACTGCAGCGTTAAGCGCAAGAGCATCGGTGGCCGATGTTTATACGCAGATCTACCAGGATTTAAATGATGCCATTGCCATTGCACCCACCACAGGTGGACCATTCTTTGCCACTAGAACAGCGGCTCAGGCATTGTTATCGCGCGTAGCACTTTTTAATAAAGATTATGCGACAGTTGTTAGCAATGCAACAGCTGCACTCACAGCATCAGGTCCTATTATCGCGGGTACAGCCTACGTTAACGGCTTCAGAGCTTCAACCAATCCAGAGTCCATCTTTGAATTGAAGTTTCAGGATGCCAACGAAGCAGTAGGTGGTGTAAATGAATCTAACCAGAGTACCTATACATCAGCACTATCGTTGTCTGCATTAACCTCTCAGGGTGGCTGGGGTGATCTTGCTCCAAATGCACCGTTTCGCACTCAGCTTGGCATCACAGGCCCAGTTCCGAGTTCCACAACGGTAGGTCAGTTTTGCACCGGAACTGATATTCGCGTTCAATTGTATGCAATTGGCCCTGGTCGCGGTAGCGGTCCCAAGGTTGAATGTGTGAAGTTTGCTGCGAAAAATGGTATTGCGTATCTGGATAACGTTCCCGTTATCCGCAGGTCAGAGGTATTATTGAATCGTGCGGAAGCATACGCCACCCCGGGCTCGCCTGTATTTGATGAAGCTTTGGCATTAGCCGACTTAAATACATTACGTGTTGCACGGGGATTAACTGCCGTTGCATTGACTGGTACCGCGTTGTATAATGAGATTTTAAATCAGCGCAGAATCGAGCTTGCATTCGAAGGTCATCGTTGGTTTGATCTGAAGCGCCTGGGTCGCGATGTACTTAAAGCCGGTACTGTTGCTGGTGCTACTGACATTCCGTTTACCGATCCGCGCATTTTACCTGCTATTCCTCAGCGTGAATTAGATGCGAATCCTAACTTGGTTCAGAATACTGGATACTAAACTTGAACGAATCATGAAAAGAATTATAAATCTAATTTTTGTAATACATGTGCTCTTGTTTGGCTTGAGCTCTTGCATTGAGAACGAACCCATTGTATTTACTGGTTCAGTGGCGGAGTTTGATGCTACTGTGTGGAATAATCCTGCCACCGGACTAACCTATCCGATCCTGACTCGAGTAGCAGGTTATGGTCGTCCGGTAAGTACAACAGCCGATCCATTAATCACCCGAACTTCAGGTGACATTAGATTCAGGGTTAATCTGGTAAGTGCACAGTTTGATACGGATCAGGTGTTGAATGTATCAGTAGTAACGGATGGCACTACAGCGGTTGCGGGTACCCATTATACGGTGCCTACCACAGTTACTATTCCGGCCAATTCCAGCTTTGGAGAGGTAACGGTCACCGTTTTGAATCCTGGTGCTAGTTCTGGATCACGAGATCTGATCCTTCAGATTGATGGTAATGATACAGTGAAGCCCAATGAAAATTTCAAACGATTGGGTATTCGCATTGCCCAGAATTAAGTTATTAATCGATGTAACGAAAAAGCCCTGTATGTACAGGGCTTTTTTTATTAAACTAGCATAGTAAAACGATGATTATGAACTTTAAAGTAATTTTATTGACCGTCCTGCCATTTCTTACGGTGGCTTCATTTGGTCAGGAGGTAACTCCCCAATTTCTTCAGGACCCGACCCAATACGGTAAAACGATGGAAGCAAATGTAGGTGTGGATATTCAAGGTAGTCCGTATTACCGGGATGAGTTCAGTCGGGCCTTGGCCTTTGTTGTGAAGGAAGGACAATCCTTAAGCTTATCTAAAGTGCGCTACAATGTTTTGCGGGAGCAATTGGAGTTTGAAAACAGTGGACGGATGATGTATTTGGATCCCGTCATCTTTTCACAATTCATTTTACTGATTGGAAGTGATTCCGTTGTATTTCGAAACCGGATTGAAGGAATAAGAAATATTCCGCCAACCTCATATGTCAATATTGTGTATGAAGGAAAAAACAAGTGGCTTGTTAAGCCCATCAAAAACGTGATCAATGACCCGGAGGCAACTTATGGATCAACCAAGAAAAAGCTGATCCAGAACGATCAATCCTTTTACTTGATAAAGCCGACAAAAGAAGTTGTTTCATTTAAGATGAATACCCGGTCATTGACTAAGTCGGTAGGTGTGGATAGTAAGAAAATCACGGAATACCTCAATTCAAACGGTTATTCTCTGGAAAACCCCAATCATTACAAGGATATTTTTAAGTGGCTGGATGCTCAGCTATAGGATGTTTTAGTAAGTAATTTTGAACATAATCCGTCACCCCGTCTTCAAGTGAGGTAAAGGGTTTTGAATAACCGATTCGGGTAAGTTTAGTCATGTTGGCCTCCGTAAAGTATTGATACTTGTCGCGGATATCAGCGGGAGTATCAATAAATTCAATATGTTCAGGTTTATTCAACGCCCGGAAGGTAGCCCGGGTGAGGTCAAGAAACGTGCGGGCTTTGCCTGACCCCAGGTTATAAATCCCGGAATTTTTACGATGATGCATCAGGAAGAGGCAGACATCGGCAACATCTTTTACATACACAAAGTCACGCATTTGTTCACCATCGCGGAAGTTAGGATTATGCGACTTAAACAATTTCATTTTTCCGGTTCGGGTTATCTGATGGTAAGCATGCCAGATAACAGAAGCCATTCTTCCTTTGTGATTTTCATGTGGGCCGTACACGTTAAAAAATTTTAATCCGGCCCAAAAGAATGGTTTTTCGCGTTGGCTCAAGGCCCATACATCAAAATCCTGTTTGGATTGGCCGTAGGGATTAAGCGGCTTTAGTTGGGTTATCATGGATTCGTCATCATCATAACCTTGTTCGCCAAGACCATACGTTGCAGCCGAAGAGGCATAGACCAAGGGTATTTGATAGCGGCAACACCGCAGCCAGATTTCCTTCGTGTATTGCGTATTCAGCCGATTCAGAAGGGCGGTATCAAATTCAGCAGTGTCCGTGCGAGCACCGATATGAAAAATAAATTCAACCGTTTCGTATTGGTTATCCAGCCAGGTAAGGAATTGATCCCGATCTACCCGTTCTTTGATCTTCAGACCAACCAGGTTTTTATTTTTAGCTTCATTGTCAAATTTGTCAACAGCAACAATGGCGTTGAAATTCTCCAGGTTGAGTTGTTTAATCAGGTAGCTCCCAATAAACCCAGCAGCTCCGGTAACAATGATCATACTTTTTTTCAGCAATATACCACAAATCTCACGAGCGGGTAAAGGTTCTCCAGACTGCGATTTCTTCGATTGCATGACCTCTGATTCTCGGTAGGAGTTACGGTGTAGATATTCCGGTATTGTATATTTGTGCCAGATTAGCCTATGGTGTACGTAAGCCGCAAAGAACACTTTAATGCTGCCCACAAGCTTTATAATCCCGCGTGGACGCGAGACAAAAACCTTGAGGTGTTTGGTCCATGCGCCAATGAGAACTGGCATGGGCATAATTTTGAACTCATTGTAACCGTTCGGGGCAACCCGGATCCGGATACCGGTTTTGTGATTGATTTAAAGAAATTGAGTTTGCTCATCCAGCGAGAAGTGACCGACAAGCTGGATCATAAAAACCTGAACCTGGATGTGGATTTTATGCATAACAAACTGGCGAGCTGCGAGAATTTGATCATTGAGATCTGGAAAATTCTGGAGCCTCAAATTTCCACCATCAGCAAATACGGAACACTTTTCTCCTTGCGCTTGTATGAAACCCCACGGAATTATGTGGAGTATTTTGGCGAACCCAACCCAAACGCGTGAAGTACTTTCTCATAGCAGGTGAGCGCTCTGGGGATTTACACGGTAGTAACCTGGTAAAGGCATTGCGACAATTTGACCCGGATGGAGAGTTTCTGGGCTTCGGGGGTGATGAAATGGAGCGTGCCGGGGTAAAGCTTACCGTCCATTATCGCGAATTGGCGGTGATGGGATTTATCTCACTAGCTACCAGTCTATTTCGCATTTTTCGATATCTCAAGCAGTGCCAAGCGGAAATACTGGCCGCCCAACCCGATGCCGTTATCTTGATTGATTACGGTGGCTTCAATTTGAGATTAGCCCCCACCATTAAAGCCCAAGGCATCCCCGTCTACTATTACATCTCACCAAAAGTGTGGGCCTGGAATCAGAGCCGAACCCTTAAGCTGAAAAAATATACGGACAAGGTATTTTCGATTCTGCCATTCGAGAATGATTTTTTTCATCGGTTTGATTTCGCGGTGGACTATGTGGGGAATCCTGTATTGGATGCCATCAAATCGTTTCATCCCAATGCGGAATTCAGGAAAAGTTTGAATGTGAATGCCGATAAGAGACTAGTCGCTTTGTTGCCGGGAAGTCGGGCGATGGAACTGAAACGAATAGTCCCCTTAATGGCCACCCTGGCGGATGGTTTTCCGGAGATACAATTTGTGGTGGCGGTGGTCAACAATCTTTCACCCGATCTCTATGAGCCGTTCAAATCCAGGAAGAATGTAATCCTGGTTCAGGATGCCACGTATGATCTCTTAACGGTGGCTGATGCCGCTATTGTTACATCCGGTACAGCTACGCTGGAGACCGGTATTTTTAAGGTTCCGCAGGTGGTGGTTTATAAAACAAGCCCGCTGGAATACCAGCTTGTAAAGGCGTTGATTAAGGTTGAGTTTATTTCCCTGGTCAACCTCATTGCAGCCAAGCCGGTGATTCAGGAGTTGATTCAACGAGATGCCAATCCAGAGTCAGTTCGTGTTGAATTACAAAAACTTTTGTTTGATGAATCTTATCGGGCGATGATGAAAGCGGAATATGAGAATCTATATCGAATTTTGGATACCGGATCAGCGTCCAGGAATACCGCCCGCCTGCTAGTCAATGACCTGAGGCAACGTAAGAAGTGATCAGGCAACCTTCAGCTTGCTGTAATGCGACTTATTGAATTTCTCTTCCGCGTAAGCGCGATTGATGACTAACCGATCGGTAGTTTTTTCTGACGGTAGCTCAAACATGGCATCATTAATAATGGCCTCGCAAATAGAGCGCAAGCCCCGGGCCCCCAATTTGAAGTCCACGGCTTTTTCGACAATGAAGTCAAGCGCCCCCTCCTTGAATTCCAATTCAATGTTTTCCATTTCAAACAATTTCTTGTATTGTTTGACAAGCGCGTTTTTCGGTTCGGTTAAGATTTTTCGGAGGGCCGTATGATCTAAGGGATTGAGGAATGAAACCACCGGTAAACGGCCTATCAATTCCGGTATGAGACCAAATGACTTAAGATCTTGTGATGAAACAAACTGCAACAGATTATCTTTATCAATATCGGTTGGGCTTAAACTATCTGCGCTGGCGGTAAAACCGAGCGGTCTTGTATTTAATCGCTTACCGATAAGCCGGGAGATTCCTTCAAATGCTCCGCCACAAATGAACAGAATATTTTCGGTGTTCACCGTTATCATTTTCTGATCCGGATGTTTACGGCCACCTTGAGGCGGAACATTCACAGCGGTTCCTTCCAATAATTTAAGCAAAGCCTGTTGCACCCCTTCTCCGCTCACATCGCGGGTAATGCTGGGGTTGTCCGACTTGCGGGCAATCTTGTCTATTTCATCAATATACACGATGCCTCGTTCAGCTGCTTCAGTATTGTAATCAGCCGCTTGTAACAACCGGGTTAAAATACTCTCTACATCTTCGCCTACATACCCGGCTTCTGTTAACACAGTAGCATCAGCAATACAAAAAGGTACCTGTAAGATTTTGGCGAGCGTACGGGCCAGGTAGGTTTTACCCGTACCGGTTTCGCCTACCATGATAATGTTTGATTTTTCGATCGTAATGTCGGTATCCACCTTGCGCTGCATCAGGCGTTTGTAATGGTTATAGACCGCCACTGAAATAATGCGTTTGGCTTCGTCCTGGCCGATTACGTATTCATCTAAAAATTTCTTGATCTCACGAGGCTTAATGAGTTTGAAATTGGGAAGTGCCCCTGCATCAACCTTGTTTTTCTTTTCTTCTTGTAAAATCTGGCTGGCTTGGGTTACACATTTGTCGCAAATGTGGGCGTGTATACCGGAGATCATCAGGTCTACATCTTTTTTATTTCGCCCGCAAAAAGAACAGGTAACTTCAGCCATACAGGGGGAGTCTTACAATTGTCTTAATTAAGCAAAGATAAGGTATTTTGTTGAACCCCGGAAAGTGCTTATTCTTGAGCATGACCCGATCTGATTTTGATGTTGCCATTGTAGGGGCTGGCCCTGCAGGAAGTACGGCCGCCTTAGCCATGGTCAATTCTGGGTTACGGGTTGCTTTGTTGGATCAGTCGACTTTTCCGCGTGATAAAACATGTGGTGATGCAGTAGCCGCTTATGCGCCTAAGGTATTGGCAACCATCTCTGAATCCTTTCGGCAAGAATTTGAAAACAATCTTCAACGACAATCAGTAAATATTTGCCGGGTATTTGCACCCAGTGGCCGTTCCCTGGATTTTAAATTCCATGAATCAGGGAATATTATCAAGCGATTGGAGTTGGACAACTTCCTTTGCAACCTGGCTATCCGCCAGTCACATGTTACTCCGTTGTTTTCAACTCGGGTTAATTCAGTCCTCTATCAACCTGAACAAGTCAGATGGGAGCTAAGTACATCAATGGGTTTGATTACCTCCAGGTTAATCATCGGGTGTGATGGGGCCAATTCAGTTGTGACGAAGCAGGTATCGGATGGCCGGCTGATTCCAGCTCATCATTCGGCTGCTGTGCGTGCCTACTTTACAGACGTGACAGGTGTCAATTCTGAGAGTTTTGAATTGCATTTTATTTCAGAGTTACCACTCGGGTATTTCTGGATTTTTCCGGAGCGGGACGGGAGTTTTAATGTTGGATTGGGAGCACTTACGGATTTCATTTCTAAAGAGCGGATCAACCTACGCGATCTGTTGGGCCAGGTAATAACCCATCATAAAACCATTAGCCCACGCTTCCATGCGGCCAGGCAAATCAGTGAGGTGAAAGGTTTTGGACTTCCACTGGGCAGCAGAAAGGTTCCGATTTCGGGAAACGGTTGGATGCTCTGTGGAGATGCCGCTCACCTAATTGACCCCCTTACCGGGGAAGGAATCGGGCAAGCAATGGCTTCAGGTCGTTTTGCTGGGTGGAAAGCGGTGGCATGTTTTCGGGAAAATAATTTCACAGCGGCCTTTATGAAAAGTTATGATCAGCAGGTGTATGACAAATTCTGGGTATCAAGCCGCAAGTCATATTTCTTGCAAAAGTATGTGGTGCCCCGATTTGGGTTTTTCAACCAGGTCTTCGAAATAGCCCACCGTTTCCCTGTGGTTCGCAGTTGGATTCAGCGGGCTATTATCTGACAATTCAGTTATTTCTTCCGTTCCAGGACTTCATCAATCAGGCCATACTCTTTCGCCTCACTTGCCCGCATCCAGTAATCGCGATCAGAGTCCTTGTCGATTTTCTCGTACGACTGGCCAGTATGTTTGGCAAGGATCGTATACAAGTCTTGCCGCAATTCTAATGTTTGCTTCAATGAGATTTCCATATCCTTGGAGGTTCCCTGCATTCCGGCCGAGGGCTGATGAATCATGATTCGGGCATGAGGCAAACCTGACCGTTTCTTGGCTGCGCCTGCTGCCAGTAACACGGCACCCATGGAGGCCGCTAAACCGGTACAGATTGTGGCGACATCCGGATTTACATATTGCATGGTATCATAAATGCCCAGACCGGCATGCACGCTACCCCCCGGACTATTGATGTACATGATAATATCTTTTTTAGGATCAGAAGATTCAAGGAAAAGCAATTGTGCGGTGATCACGTTGGCCACGTAATCGTCAACCGGAGTACCGAAGAAAATGATTCGGTCGGCCATCAGGCGTGAAAACACATCAATGACAGTTGCCCGCATCTGGCGTTCTTCCACAATATTGGGAGTCATGCCGGTAACGGTATAAGGACTTTCATTAACAAACCGGGTGTATGAATCAAGCGCATTTCCGCTCATGCCCAGGTGATGAACTGCGTACTTTCTGAATTCGTTGGATGGTGACATGGTATAAGCTGTTTTTAGATTACGAGTTAGTAGACGTTTACAATCGGTGATTTATTGTTTTTCTCTTCAATGTTACTAAGAAATCTGCAATAAAAAAGCCCTGTATACAGGGCTCTTTTCAAACGATTTCAGATTAGTTTTAGTTCTTAATGCCGGTGTTCGGCAGCCATTTTTCTAAACTCATCAAGCGATACCTTCTTTTCGGTAATGGTAATGGCCTCCTTGATTGCCTTCATAATCTTTTCGTGGCGGAGTTGGTTATAAATCTTCATGAAATTCTCACCCTTACCATCCTGCCCTGATAAATAGTTGTTGGCAATGTCGTTGAGCTTATCACCCAGTTGGGCTGCAATGGCCGGCCCGCCAAACTGCTCCATGATAAACTGCTTGGCCCGGTCCCGAACTTCCTCGCTTTCAACTTTAATTCCCTTGTCTTCGGCAATTTTGTTTTTGATCAAGTCCCATTTTAAGGAATCCCGGTACGAATTAAATTCCTTTTCCAAGATAGCATCGGTCACCTCACCCTGGCTCGAATTTTTTATCCAGCTTTTCAAAAAGGCTTCCGGCATCTTAATGTTGGTATGGTCAACATAGTAATGCTGAATTTCGTGGTCGAGCAAATGCTCGGTTTCGCGTTGGTAATTTTCGGAAATGGTGGATTTGATCTTCTCCAGAAATTCCGCTTCATTTTGAACAGCACCGGCTCCAAAAACTTTGTCGAATAATTCAGGGTTGATGTCGGCAGGCTCTACTTGACTGATGGTGGTAACCGTGAATGAATACGTTCCGGTTGCCCGGGTTGCTTCTTCTTCGGAAATATTGAGAACCTGCGAAATAGCCTCTGCGCTGTCAAATGCCTTTTCAACCTCAAACTCAACGGTATCTTCTTTCTTCAATCCCAGGAATTTCTTCTGTTCCTTTTTGCTTACCTTATCCAAAGCAATAAAGGATCCCTTCTTCTCTTCCGCTCCCTTTTTTACAATTTCACCGTACAGGTTGTTACCCGCTTCACTTACTTCCGGGTAGGTTACTTTACCAAAACGCTTGCGGATATCTTCCAGGGTTTCATCCAGTACTTTTTGATCTACTTCAATGGGGTGCGACTTCACTTTCACTTTATTGGACAGATCCACTGTAAAATCTTCAACCAATCCAATTTGAAATTCAAATTCGAAGTCTTTTTGGGCGTCCCAATCGATGGATGTCGCTTTATCCGGATTAGGCATTGGATCACCCAGAATCCGGAGTTTTTGATCGCGGATAAAATCCGAAACAGAATGTGACACCAGGTGATTGACTTCCTCCACCAGGATGGACTTACCAAACATCTTACGGATCACTCCGGTAGGAACCTTTCCCTGGCGAAATCCTTTAATGTTGGCTTTACGGGCGTAGTCCTTTACTTTTTCCTCTACTTTCGGTTGATAATCACTTTCACTTAGTTTAATTTTAATCAAACCGTCAGTGGCGCTCTGTTTGTCAAGTGTAATGTTCAAAGTGTTCAGGTTTTGTGATGGAACATGAATAGGCTTTTCAGCCAGTTAAATTTCAAACCCTCCTGATGGCCCTGTGAACCAAAGCCGGATCCGGAGGGTTAAACTTTTGTGCGCATGGAGGGACTCGAACCCCCACGCCTTGCGGCACCAGATCCTAAGTCTGGCGCGGCTGCCAATTACGCCACATGCGCTTAATCTGCGGCACCCCGCAGTGGTCCATTTGCGATAAAAATCAGCCTTTTTTCGCAAAGGGAGTGCAAATTTAGGGATAATTCGTTATGATTAAAGGCATGTTGAAAAAATCGAAATTAAACGACTTAAGCAGTGGTAATTGATGCGGTTGAGGAGAAGAAGGAAATAATCAGTCGGTACAGGCGGTTGTTGCGCAAAGCAAAGCCCATTTTGAAGGAAGGCGATGCTAAGCTGATCAAGCGTGCCTTTACAATTGCCATGGAAGCGCATAAGGATATGCGCAGAAAATCAGGTGAACCCTACATCTTTCACCCACTATCAGTTGCTGAGATTTGTGTAGAAGAAATTGGCCTTGGAACCACCTCTATCATTGCTGCCCTGCTTCACGATGTGGTCGAGGATACGGACATTCAACTGAAGGATCTGGAACGGATTTTTGGAAAGAAAATCGCCAAGATTATCGATGGCCTCACCAAGATCAGGGGTGTTTTTGAATACGGCACGTCTGCGCAAGCTGAAAACTTCCGCAAAATGCTATTCACCTTGTCGGAAGATGTACGGGTGATTTTGATCAAACTGGCCGACCGGTTGCATAACATGCGAACCCTGGATAGCATGCCGCGTAACAAGCAGCTGCGGGTTTCATCAGAAACCATTTACCTGTATGCACCTTTGGCCCATCGGTTGGGATTGAACGCCATTAAAACCGAATTGGAAGATCTGTACTTACGGTTCACGGATTACGCAGTGTTCCGTGAAATTGCCGATAAGATTGATGAAACTCGGGCATCGCGTAATAAGTTTATTAAGCAGTTTGTTCAACCCATCAAAGAGGAGCTCGACAAGCTGAATATTGAATATGAAATTAAGAGTCGGCCGAAGTCCATCTTTTCCATCTATACCAAGATGCGGAAACAAAACATTCCATTCGAAGAGGTGTATGATTTATTTGCGGTTCGCATCATTCTGGATACTCCGCTCGAACACGAAAAGTCATTCTGCTGGCAGGTCTATTCTATCGTCACAGATTATTATACACCCAACCCGGATCGGCTCCGCGACTGGATCAGTACCCCCAAGGGCAACGGCTATGAATCATTACATACAACCGTAATGGCCAAAAATGGTCAATGGGTTGAAGTTCAGATTCGGACCAGGAGGATGGATGAGATTGCGGAGAAGGGTTACGCAGCTCATTGGAAGTATAAAGATAATGCATCCAGTCACGAATCGAACCTGGAAAAGTGGTTGGTGAAAGTACGCGAGCTGTTAGAGAAGCAGGACCTTTCAGCGCTTGAATTTGTAGATGATTTTCGAGGCAATCTTTTCAATGAAGAAGTATTTGTATTTACTCCACGGGGTGAGTTGAAAACATTGCCCAACGGAGCGACTGCCCTGGATTTTGCTTTCGAAATCCACACGGACATTGGCGCAAAGTGTATTGGCGCTAAAGTAAACCAGAAATTAGTTCCCATTAATCACGTATTGAAAAATGGCGATCAGATTGAAATCCTGACATCGTCCAAACAAAAGGCCAATGAAGATTGGCTTCGGTTTGTGATTAGCCCCAAGGCGAAATCAAAAATTAAAGAACTCCTGAAGGAGGATAAAAAGATTGTGGTGGAGGAGGGCAAGGAAATTCTATTGCGTAAGCTGAAACAATTGAAGATTGACCCCAATAGTCAGATGTATGAACAAATGCGGGCATTCTTTAATGTAAATTCTCAGTTTGAACTTCATTATCGAATCGGTAAAGGTACCATCACGATTAATGATTTAAAGCGATTTAAGGAATTCAAACCTTCCTCACCGCTCAAAACCCGGCCCAACGAATCGGTTACCGATGTCAAGACAATTGAACAAGAGATCAGCAAGGTAAAAGGGCGTTATGAAGATATCTTGTTGATTGGCGAGGACATGGATGTGGTAGAGTACAAACTGGCCAAATGCTGCACCCCTATTCCGGGTGATGATGTTTTCGGTTTTGTGACGGTGAATGAAGGGATAAAAATCCATCGCACAACCTGTCCGAATGCAACAGAATTACTGGCCAATCATGGTAACCGGGTAATAAAAGCAAAGTGGACATCGCAACATGAAGTAGCCTTCTTAACCGGCTTAAAAGTAGTCGGTACAGATCGGGTCGGTTTGATTAACGATGTCTCCAAGGTAATTTCGGAAGAGTTGAAGGTGAATATGAGTTCCCTCGCGTTTAAAACCGATCACGGTATTTTTAGTGGTGAAATCATGTTATATGTGAATGATACACGCCACTTGGAAATGCTGATTGATAAACTGGAAAAAGTAGAGGGAGTAGTGAAGGTGACTCGGTTCGACTCTCGCTCCAATAACGGCTAGAAAGGGATAAATAATTGTTACCAACCAATGGGCTAAATAGTATATTTGTCCCGGTTTGGTCTATGGCACTTAATCCCAAAGTTTTTGACGAAGTAAAGCAGATTTTCACAGCCTATCTGGAGAACAAGGAATTGCGTAAAACTCCAGAACGGTACGCTATTTTGGAAGAGATCTATTCGCTGGATGGTCATTTCGATGTTGAGTCGTTATACATCAACATGAAGAACAAAAATTATCGGGTAAGTCGTGCCACGGTATACAATACGCTGGATTTGTTGGTGGAATGTGACCTGGTGAGCAAGCATCAATTTGGCAAGAACCAGGCCCAGTATGAAAAATCATATGGTTACAAACAGCACGACCATTTGATTTGTACCGAATGTCATAAGGTAATTGAGTTTTGTGACCCCAGACTTCAAACCATTCAAAATACAGTGGGAGAATTATTGCATTTCAACGTTATGCACCATTCCCTTATTCTGTATGCTACCTGCACCAAAAAAAATTGTGAGAATAAGAAGCAATAAAACACAACCCAAAGAAGTGATGACGTATGAATTTTGCCCAGGAAATTAAAGGTAACACGCTGATATTAAGAATATCAGGGGATTTAATTGGCGAGGATAATGGAATGCAACTTATTTCAGCTGTTAATGAAGCGGTTAGCCATCTGGTGAAAATATGCATCATTGATATCTCTGGCCTTCGCTACATTAATAGTAGTGGAATTGGAGTGCTGATTACCATTCTCACGAAGTTTCGGAACAAAGGAGGTGAAGTTTATTTGATGAATCCTTCAGAGAGCGTAACTAAGTTGTTGATTATTACCAAACTCAATTCAATCTTTCAGATTATCAAGTCTGAAGACGAAATCAAGAAAGCCTGAGATCAGATGAAAGTAGATGTATTGTTGGGCCTGCAATGGGGCGATGAGGGAAAAGGAAAAATTGTTGATGTGCTGGCACCCCGATATGAGGTGGTGGCGCGCTTTCAAGGAGGACCCAATGCGGGCCATACCTTGGAGTTTGACGGAATTAAACATGTGCTACATCAAATTCCTTCCGGGATTTTTCGATCCAAAACCAGGAATGTGATTGGAAACGGAGTAGTACTGGATCCCATTGTGTTCAAAACAGAAATCGAGAAATTAAGTAAGTACCAGCTTGATGTTCGCTCCAATCTGTTCATATCAAAAAAGGCAACCCTTATTGTACCCTCACACCGGTTGCTGGATCAAGCCTATGAAAAGGCGAAGGGCGATCAAAAAATTGGATCAACCCTGAAAGGGATAGGTCCTTCTTACCAGGATAAAATTGGGCGCCAGGGCTTACGGGTAGGCGATATCCTATCGGCCGATTTTTTAGCCAAATTCAATAAGTTAACGAGTATCCATTTTGATATTCTGAAGTCACATTCAATTGATTATAACTGGCCTGAGCTGGAAAAACAATTTTTTGAGGCGGTAGAATTTTTGAAAAACTTCAACCTGATCGACAGCGAGTATTTCATTAACGATGAATTGCGGAAGAATGCAAAAGTGTTGGCAGAAGGAGCTCAAGGCTCACTATTGGATATTGATTTCGGCAGCTATCCGTTTGTTACGAGTTCCAATACCGTAACGGCAGGCGCATGTACGGGTCTGGGTATTGCCCCATCCAAGATTGGTGAAGTGTATGGAATTTTTAAGGCCTATAGCACGCGAGTTGGAAGTGGCCCTTTTCCTACCGAGTTACTGGATGAGGAAGGTGAAAAAATGCGGAAAGAAGGCAATGAATTTGGCTCAACTACCGGCCGCCCACGCAGGTGTGGTTGGATTGATCTACCGTCTTTGAAGTATTCAATCATGATTAATGGCGTAACTCAATTGCTCATGATGAAGGCTGACGTGTTGAGCATTTTTCCGGTCATTAAGGTGTGCACCCGATATAAATTGGCCGATGGAACGATAACGGAAACCATGCCCTATGAGTTTGTGAACCAGAAAATAGTGCCGATCTACACAGAACTCCCGGGTTGGAATACCCCACTTTCTGGAAGTAAGGAGACCGATTTGCCAGCAAATCTTTTGTCATACGTTTCATTCCTGGAAAATTCTTTGGGTGTTCCGATTACCCTGATTTCAATCGGCCCGGATCGGGCCCAAACCGTTTTAAGGGCCAAACTAAGAATTTGATTTTTTCTGCTTGATCCTTGCACAAGGATTGGTTTACCCCTAAATTTGCAGTCCCAAAATGAAAAAGGGTGCCCGATTGGTTGAATCGGACATTTGTTTGGGATGAGGCGAAAGCCACTATTGAATGACAAACCGCCTGGTTTAAATTCAAAACGTTCTTTGAATGTAAAGATTGATAGCGGACCCGGATATACTCGATGGAGGGTATATTCGAGTTGATTCTT
>ERZ1066115.126-NODE-126-length-26392-cov-14.671223_pt1 | contig 26392 bp, 21 predicted proteins | sample MGYA00382762_ERZ1066115 | MGnify/ENA primary metagenome ERZ1066115 (study PRJEB33369, sample SAMEA5778345) | biofilm metagenome | biome: Industrial cooling water; feature: Water cooling tower basin; material: Biofilm | place: United Arab Emirates | collected... | reverse complement strand
AAGGCCGACCTGACGGTCGGCCTTTTCTTTTGCTAAGTGGAGGTGAGGGGAATTGAACCCCTGACCTCTTGAATGCCATTCAAGCGCTCTACCAACTGAGCTACACCCCCGAAGCGAGTGGCAGTGTAGCGATTAGGCGCGGACGTGTCAAGCGGGGCGGAAAATTTTTATCGTCGATTTTTTTTATCCCGCACGAGGCTGGCACGGATCATCGCGTCGCGCCTTATCGCGGAGGGGCTCGGGAGGGTATACTCCATACTATGAACGGTACTATCGAGCTTTGCGCGTCCTGCGCCGTCGGACTTGAGCGGATTTTAGACGGCGAACTTAGCCGCCTGGGGGCCTCGGTAACGAAACGCGCCGCCGGCCGGGTCTGGTTTCCCGGCGACGAGCGCCTTATCGCTAGGATCCTGGTTAACTCCAGGATCGCCGACCGGCTTTTCATCGTCGCCGGGAGCTTCGCCGCCGGCGACTTCGATCGGCTCTTCGAAGGCGTGCGATCCATTCCCTGGGAGCGCTGGGTGGGCAAGGATGACCGCCTGGTCGTCGAGAAGGCCCGCTCGCTCCGCTCCAAGCTAGCGGCCCAGAACGCCATCCAGTCGGTTAGCCAGAAGGCCGCCTACGAACGGCTCTGCGCGAACTACCGCCAGAGCTCGATGCCCGAGACCGCCGGGGAGCGCCGCGTACGCATCCGCATCGAGGATGACCGCGCCGAAGTGGAGCTCGACCTCTGCGGCGCCCCCCTGTCCAAGCGCGGCTACCGGCGCAACGCGACCGAGGCTCCCCTGAAGGAGACCATAGCCGCCGGCCTCCTCTTCCTATCCGGCTGGAAAAGGTCCTACCCGCTCTACGACCCCTTCTGCGGCGGCGGCACCATAGCCATCGAGGCCGCGCTCTACGCCCTGGACATCGCGCCCGGCCTGGGGCGCGGCTTCGACTGGGAGCGCATGCCTTCGGGCTCGCCGGCTCTCGTGAACGAGGAGAAGGAGCGGGCCCGCGGGCGCGCCTCGCCGACGCGGGAGCTCATGATCGGCGGCTCGGACGCCGACGAGGCCGCCGTACGGGCCGCCGCGGCCAACGCCCGGCTCGCCGGGCTGGCGGACCGCATTCGATTCTTCAAGGCCCGCGCCGAGGACGCCGCGCCGCCGTCGGAACGGGGCTACGTCATCGCGGACCCGCCCTACGGCAAGCGGCTCGGGAGCCCGGAAGAGGCCTCGGCGCTCTACGACTCGCTCGGCCCCTTCGCCAAGCGCTTCAAGGGCTGGGAGTTGTGCTGGGTCGTGGACCGCGAGGATTTCAAGCTGTCGGGGCTGGGCAAGGCCAAGCGGAGCAAGATCGTCGACGGGGCCGAAATCCGCTGGTTCCATCGCTTCATCGCCGGTGGATCCGCTTAACCAAACGCTCTAGGAAGGCGTGCAGCCGCTCCCTGAACGCCAGCCCCAGGAAGAGCAGGACGCTGGCCGCCGCGAGGAGCGCGAGCGCGACCCCGTAATCGCGCTCATAGACGGCCGAGCCCAGGAGCGAGCTCCCCACGATCCCGGGCAGGCGCCCGAGCCCCGAGATCAGGATGAATCCAGGGAGGCTCAGCCGGGAGGCGCCGGCCACGTAGCTCAAGGCGTCCTTGGGGATGCCCGGGATGGCGAACAAGAGGAAGAAACCGGCCGCCGCCTTGCCGCTTAAGGTCAGGCGCTCGACCCGCTCGAAACGCTCGGGCCCCATGACCGCCAGGGCGAAGGGACGGCCGAGGGCCCGGCCTACGGCGAAATTGCATACCGAGCCCGCTAAGATGCCCAGCGACGAATAGAGCGTCCCGCCCCACATCCCGAAGGCGAAGCCGCCGGCTATCTGCACGACCTCCCCGGGTATGACGAAGACGACGACCTGCAGGAGCTGCAGGCCCATGAACGCCAGCGGGGCCCAAAAACCCGCGCCCGCGAGCCGGGACCGCAGTATCTCAGGCGACCTCAGGAGCTCGGTCAAGGGCCCGCGCCAGGCGAAGGCGATCGCCGCGACGGCGGCGACGAACAAGGGGAAGGCGACGAGGGCGGCTATTCGTCGAAGGCGTTTCGTAGGCATGGCTCATCCTTGGCCGCGGCTCGAATCGTAAGGACGGATACCCGCGAGCGCCGATTTGCGATACTGTACTAGGCGGGATGTCGGACGCGCAAGCGCCCGGCGCTAGGAGGCGGCATGGACGCGACGCGGGGCGCGGAAGGCGAAAGGAAGCTCGTTTCCGCGCTGTTCGCCGATTTCGAGGGCTTTACGCGGATGGTCGCCGAAGGCGACCCCGAACTCGTACGCGAGCGCTTAAACGGCGCCTTCGGACGCTTGATTCCCGCCGTCGTCGACTTCGGCGGGACCGTGGAGAAGATCGTCGGAGACGGCGTCATGGCCCTCTTCGGCGCGCCCTCCGCCCACGGCGACGACGCCGTCCGCGCGTGCCGGGCGGCCGAAGCCCTGCGCCGGGAGCTAGAGGCCTACGACCGCGAGTTCGGCCTATCCCTCGCCCTACATATCGGTATCGGCACGGGAATCGTGGTGGCCGGGGAGTTCGGCCCGGAGGGCTATCGCGGCTACGCGGCGACCGGCGACGCGGTTAACCGGGCGGCCAGGCTCGCTGCGGCCGCGCCGGCGGGCCGGACCTATTGCGACGAGGCGACCGCGTCCGCCGCCGCGCCCGCCTTCGACTTCGAGACCTTAGCACCGCTCGCCTTAAAGGGTTTCCGCGAGGAGCAACGCGCCTTCAGGCTAATCGGCGAAAAGGCCTCCGGCGGCGCTGCGCGGAGCCCGTTCGTAGGTCGGGAGGCCGAGCTCGCGACCCTCCGTAGGCTAGCCGAGGCAGGCGGCGAATGCGTCGCCTATATCTACGGGGAGGCGGGCATCGGCAAGAGCCGATTGACGGAAGAGTTCCTCGGCTCGTACCCCGCCCCGGGAGCCCCGGGAGCCTCGCATGGATCGATAGCCGCGAGAGCCGCGGCGCCGGCTTACGGCAAGGAGCGCCCCTACGCCCTCTGGCGCGAGCTCGCCTCCGGAGCGGGTATCGGCGGCTGGCCTGAAAGCCTGGGCGAACGGGAAGCGGATGACGAAGGCTATGACGAGGCCGCGCGCGCGGCCGAAGGAGCGGCGTCGGCCTTCGCCCTCGAGCTACTGGGCTCGCTAGGCCGCCGGGGCAGGCGCATCGTCGCGCTAGACGGACTCGAACGCGCCGACGCCGCGTCCATGGGCCTAACGGCCGCCGTCGCGGCCGCGGAGGACGTCCCTCCATTCCTGTGGATCTTGGCGGGCCGGGGCAAGGATGACGCCCGGCTCGCGCTCGACGCGTTCGCCCGCCGCGGCGCGCCCGCGATCGAACTCGAGCTCGGCCCGCTCGGCGAGGACGAGCTTAGGCGCCTGAGCGGGCGGCTTTCACCCGGTCGAGAGCTCGACTACGGTCGATGCGGCGGCAATCCGCTCTATCTGGAGGAGCTAGCCCGCGCCCCCGCCGGCGGCGAGCTCGGCATGGGCCTCTTCGGCCTCGTATGCGCCCGCATAGACGCGCTACCCGGTCCCGCGAAGGAGGCGCTGCGCGCCGCCGCCGCGCTCGGCGAAGCCTCGGAACGGGGCCTGCTAGCGCGGCTTGCGCCGGACGCGGACCCGGTCCCGGCCGAGCGCGCGGGCCTCCTGGAAGGCGAGCGCGGCGGCGCGCTGCGCTTTAAGCACGCCGTCGTTCGGGACGTCGTCTACCAAACCATGCTGGCCAAGGATAGGAAGCGCCTGCACGCCGCCGCCGCCCGCGCGATCAAAGCATGGGCCCCCGGGCTGGCCAAGGCCAGGCCGGGCGTAATGGCGATGCATTGGCGCGAATCGGGCGAGCTCAAGAGGGCCCTCCCCTATTACCTGGCCCATGGCGATGACCTCTACTACGGCGGCGCCTTTAACGAAGCCGCCCGGGTGCTCGAAGAGGGGCTCGCCGCGGCGGCCTCGCTGGGAGCCCCCTTGAACGAGGCCGCGCTGGCGTTCGCCCTGGCTCGGGCGCAGGCCAACGGCGAAACGCCGTTGACGGCCATACCGTCATTCGAACGCGCCCTGCGGATTTATCGGACGCTGTCGAATAGGAGCAAGGAAATTAGCATCCTAGCGGGGATGGCCTGGGCTTATCGTCGCGCCGAAAGGCCTCAAGAGGCGGAGGCGGCTTACGCGCAGGCGCTCAAGCTGGCCCGGGACGTAGGGAGCCTGAAGGAGGAGCTCAGGATTCGCCTAGGCTTGGGATGGCTGCGGCTAGAATCGGGGAATGCGGCTCAGGCCAGCGCCGAGGCGGATGCCGCGCTCATGATTGCCGGCGAGCTAAAGCTGGAACGCCTTCGCCTGAAGGCGGAAGAGCTACGGGCCGCCGCGGCCGGGGGCGACGAAAGCCGCGACGCCGGGGGCGATCCCTCCTAAGCGCCTATTAAACAACCACGGCGCCGCAGAGCGACGCCGTGGTTTTTAGCCCCTAGGGGAGTCGAACCCCTCTTTAAAGATTGAGAATCTTTTGTCCTAACCGATAGACGAAGGGGCCATCGGAAAGTTCCCCAGGGAGGATTCGAACCCCCACAAGCAGATCCAGAGTCTGCCGTGCTACCATTACACAACCGGGGAATGCTCTCAACGGAGCGCACTATACCGAAACGGCCGCGCTTATGTCAAGTACGGCCGCTACGGATACGTTCATTCCGTACGACCTACAGCGGCGCCCGATATTCTACCCAGCGAACCCGCCCCGCCAGGACGGCTTCCTTCAGGGCCCGCTCCGAGCCCGACAAGCGCGACTCGCCCGATTTTACCTCGATGAAGAGCACCTCGGCGGGGCGGCCGGCGGCGGCCCCGGGAAAGGCGACGAAGTCGATGGGCTTACCGATGAAGCGCGCGTCGGCCGGATCGCAGGGGAAGCCCGGCAGGTACGGGGCCAGCTGCTCGCCGATTTGGCCGATTAGGACGGCCCGCGAGCGCTTGACCGCGTCGTCGCGGGCGCTGCGTTCGAGGCCGCGGCCCTCGCGCTCCGCCTCTAGGCGGCCGGCGCGGCGGCCCAGGCTTAGGCCGAGCGCCAAGGCGGCGGCCAAGGCTATGATGACGAGGATGACGAAGGCGACGGCGAGGGCGATGAGCCTCGGGTCGTCCGCGAAGGCTCGTACGTAGGCGGGCATGGCGTGACCTCGGTATAATGAAGTGGCCGCATTGTCGCCGCCGCGCGGAACGCGGTCAAGGGAGCCCCCGACCATGGACACGATTATAGACCGACCCGACGAGCTCGAGCTCCGCGGGCGCTTAGAGAAAGCGGCCGAGCTCGTCGCCTCGTCGAACCATACCATAGCCTTTACCGGGGCAGGCGTCTCGGCCGAGTCGGGCGTGCCGACCTTCCGGGGCCGCGGCGGCGTATGGGAACGCTACGACGAGCGCCACCTGGAGATCGGCTACTTTAAGCGCGAGCCCGAGCGCGCCTGGCCGACCATCAAGACGCTTTTCTACGAGTTCGCCGCGCCCGCCGAGCCTAACGACGCCCATAGGATCTTGGCGTCGTGGGAAAGCCGCGGCCGACTCGCGCTCGTCGTAACCCAGAACATCGACGGCCTCCACGGCCGGGCCGGCAGCGGCCGCGTGGCCGAATTCCACGGCTCGACCCGCGGCCTAGTCTGCCTGCGCTGCGGCGCCCGGAGCGAGGCTACGAAAGAGCTCCTCGAGCGCCTGCCGCCCCGCTGCGCCTGCGGCGGCGTCTATAAGCCCGATTTCGTCTTCTTCGGCGAGGGGATACCGGAGGACGCGTACCGCGCCAGCTTCGCGGCCGCCGAGCGCGCCGAGCTCTGCCTAGTCATAGGCTCGACGGGTACGGTCTACCCGGCCGCCTCCATCCCCCGCCGGGTCAAGGCGCGCGGCGGCGCCGTCATCGACGTCAACCCGGAGCCGAGCGCCTACGCCGACGGCACGGCCGATATCTGGCTGCCGATGGGCGCCGTCGACGCCATGCGCGAGCTCGAGCGGCTCGTCGCGGGGCTCGTCGGTACGGAGGCGGCGCGATGAGCCCCGACCCGCGCGGGGCGCTCGGCGTCTTTTTCCTAGCCGGGGCCGCCGGCGAGGGCAGCCGCGCCGCGCCCTACGGCGCCGCCTGCGTGGCCGCCGCCCTCAAGGCCGAGCTCGGCGCCGCCGTCCAAGCGACGCTGCTGAACGCCATGCCCGACGACGACCCGGCGGCGCTCGCCCTCGCCGCCTACGACGGCGGCCGGGCGGCGCCGCATATCCTGGGCCTGTCGCTCTACGTCTGGAACGCCGACGCCCTCCTCAAGGCGGCCGCGGCGCTTAAGCGGCGCTGGCCGGGCCTCGTCGTGGTCGCCGGCGGCCCCGACGCGAGCGCCCGCGGCGAAACCCTCGTAGGCGGCGATTCGCCCGTGGACCTCGTCGTGCGCGGCGAGGGCGAGGCGGCCATGGCGGCGCTCTGCGGCGAGGCGATAGCCGCGCTCCGCGAAGGCCGCCCGCTCGCCCAGGCCCTCCTTGCGCCCGGCCGCCCGCGCGTACGGTCGCGGCCGCTCGAGTCCCTGGACGTCCTGCCCTCCCCCTGGCTGGACGGCACGCTCGACCCGGCGGCCTACGGCGGCGGCGCGCTCGAGCTGACGCGCGGCTGCCCCTATCGCTGCGCCTTCTGCTACGAGTCCAAGGGAGACGCCAGGCTCAGGCGCTTCCCGCTCGAACGGGCCAGGGCGGAGCTTAAGCGCTTCAAGGTCGCCGGGGTCGACGAGGTATTCGTGCTCGACCCGACCTTCAACGCCGTCCCCGAGCGCATGGAGGCGGCCGTGAAGGAGCTCGAGCGCGCTGGGCTGCGTTATTTCATCGAGCTCCGCGGCGAGCTGGTCAACGGACGCCAGGCCGCCCTGCTCTCCCGCCTCGATTGCGTCGTTCAGCTCGGGCTCCAGAGCGCCGATCCTAAGGTCCTAAAGCCGCTCGGCCGCGGCTTCGACGCCAAGCGCTTCGCCTCCGGCGTACGGGCCCTGGAGGAGCGGGGCATACTCTACGGCCTGGACCTGATATACGGCCTTCCGCTCGATACGCTCGACGGCTTCAAGGCGAGCCTGGACTACGCGATAGCCCTGGGCCCGAACCACCTGGACATCTTCCGCCTAGCCGTCCTGCCGGGCACGGCGCTGGCCGATATGGCCGAAGGCCTCGGCCTAAGGTACGACCGGGAGCCGCCCTACCTCGTCCGCGGCCTCCCGGGCTTTCAGGCGGCGGAGCTTTCGCGGGCCGAGCGCCTCGCGCTGGCGGCGGCCCTCTTCTACAACCAAGGCCGGGCCGTCATGTGGCTGCGGCCCTTGCTCGAGGCGCTGGGAACGGGCGCGGCGGGCTTCTTCGAAGGCTGGGCCGATTATCTAAAAGGCGCCGCCCCAGCGCCGGCCGCCCTCGAACGCGCGCCCCACGCCGAAATAGAGCGGCTACAGCTGGCCTATGTCGGGAGGCTCTGCAAGGGCGACGCCGGTCTCGCGCAGGCGGCGGGCGAACTCATACGCGTCTCGGGCGCGTGGACGCGGGCCCTGGCCGAGGGAGAGGCGACCGAGCTCGAGCTGGGCTGGGATCCCGAGGAGCTCCTGGACTACGCGCCGGCGGGGCTCCGGGACTTCCCTTCCGAGTTTAAGCGCCGACCGGCGCGCTGGCGCTGCGAGCCGGGGCCCGAGGGCCCGCGCTTCGTCAGGGCTCGCGCTGGCGGGACAACGAAGTATCGAGGATGACGAAGGTCTCCGTGCTCTGTATCTCGTCGAAGCTTTGGAGCCGCTCGAACAGGATGTGATGCAGGTCCTGCATCGAGCGCGCCAAGATCTTGATGAACAGGCTATAGGCCCCCGTCGTGTAATGCACCTCGAGCACCTCGGGCAGGGTCTCGAGCTTGGCCATGAGCGTGCCGCAATCGTGCGCGCGAACCAGCTTTAAGCCTATGAAGGCCTCCACGCTATAGCCCAGTTTGGCGTAGTCCACCAAGAGCGCCGAACCCTTGATCAGCCCGAGCTCCTTCATTCGCCCCACGCGGGCGTGGACCGTCCCGCCGGAAACTCCCAAATTCCGCGCGATTTCTATAAAAGATACGCGCGCGTCCGACTGAAGAATTCTCAGTATGGCGCGATCGGTGTCGTCGATCACGCAGTCAAGGTCGACCATCCCACACCTCCATCGACATATAATCATCTTTTTGGCACATTGACCACCTTTTCGTCAGCATTACTAATACTATTTTGCTTAATTGACAGCATTTTAGTTCAGATGCCACACTTTCACCAGGAGGCATCATGCACGGGACAATGGTTGAGCAGGGTCGAAGCCTACGCTCGGTCAAGGAGACCGAACAGGCTATCAAACTCGTAAAGGACTTCTTCGAGGAGCAACTAGCCGGCGAGCTACGCCTTAGCCGCGTCACCGCGCCGCTCTTCCTGCCGGCCGGCACCGGCCTGAACGACGACCTGAACGGGGTCGAGAAACCGGCCGCCTTCCACGCGCCGGCCCTGGGCGGGACCCGCGTCGAGATCGTCCAGTCGCTGGCCAAGTGGAAGCGGCACGCGCTCGGGCAATACGGCTTTACGCCGGGCTTCGGGCTCTATGCCGACATGAACGCCATACGCCCCGACGAGGCGCTCGACGCGACGCACTCGCTCTACGTGGATCAATGGGACTGGGAGAAGGTCATCCATCCCGAGGACAGGAACCTGAAGACCCTGCGCGATGCGGTCAGGCGCATCTACGCGGTCATGAAGCGCTTGGAGTTCTTCCTCCATGAGCGCTACCCCGAACTCCCGATGGCGCTTCCCGAGGAGATTCGCTTCGTGCACAGCCAGGAGGCGCTCGATCGCTATCCGCGCCTAAGCCCGCGCGAACGCGAGGACGCATTGGCCAAGGAATACGGCGCGGTCTTCGTCATCGGCATCGGCGCCGAGCTCTCCGACGGAAACGCGCATGACGGCCGCGCCCCGGACTACGACGATTGGTCCAGCCCGAACGAGGACGGCTACCTGGGCTTGAACGGCGATATCATCGTGTGGAACGAAGGGCTCGGCCGCGCCCTGGAGCTCTCGTCCATGGGCATACGGGTGGACGCGGCGGCGCTCAAGCGGCAGCTCGCCCTGCGCGGCGCCGAGGGGCGGGCGGCCCTGGGCTTCCACGCCCGGCTCCTCGCGGGCAGGCTCCCCCAGACCATGGGCGGCGGCATAGGCCAATCGAGGATCTGCATGCATTTCCTCCGGAAGCGGCACGTAGGCGAGGTGCAGGCCGGGCTCTGGCCCGAGGCCATGCGGGCCGACTGCGCCGCCCGCGGCGTCGAGCTTCTTTAATCCGCGGACGGGGCGCCGGGGAGCTCCCGATTAAGCTCCTCGGCGTAGGCTTCTTCGGCGGCCGAAGCCTCGGCCACGGCCCGCGCGAAGGCGGCCGAGAGGCGGCGGTCGAAGACGCGGTGCAGGCTGCTCGCCATCAGAGCCCGGAAGCCGCGGCGGGCCTTGTGGTCGCCGCCCATGCCCGGGTCGAAGGCCGCGAGCCCCGCGCCTATCGCGTACTCGATCGGCGCGTAGTAGCAGACCTCGAAATGCAGGCCCGGGATGTCGGCGGCCGAGCCCCAATAGCGCCCCCAGAGCCGCGAGCCACCTTCGAAAAGCAACGCCAGGGCGATCGGGCGATCGGCGCCCGGGGCGAAGGCCGCCGAGAAGAGCGCGCGGTCGGCCAGATAGCGCGGCGCGAGCTCGAAGAAGCGCGCGGGCAGGAAGCGGGCCGCCCAGGGGCCGAATTTATCGTTCGTCCGCGCGTAGTATTCGCCCATGAGCGGCCAGAACGAGGGGGCCTCGCCCGCCCGGACGAGTTCGGTCTTGACGCCCATGGCGTCGAGCCCCCCGCGCTCGCGGCGTACGTTCCTACGCATATTCTTCGTGAGCGACGATAGGTAGGCGGCGAAATCCCGATAGCCGCGGTTCTCCCAGAGATAGGCCTGCCGCCGCCAGGCTAGCCACGCGCCCCCGTAGGCGGCCGCCTTCGCGGCCCAGCCTTGATCGAGCCATTGCAGATGCAGGCCGGATAGCCCGGCCTTGCGCGCGAAGGCCTCGAGCGCTTCGATCAGGGCGGCGGCGCGGGCCCCGTCGGCCGCTTCCGTACCACGCGCTTCCGTACCGCCGTCACCCTCCCCCCGCGTAAGGACGCGCCATACCGGCGAAGGCGTGAACGGGACCATACCGACGAGCTTAGGGAACCAAGCCAGGCCGTAGGCGCGCGCGAGCTCCTCCATGCCGCCGTCCCAGGTGAACTGCCCCGCCTGCCCGGCGCAGAGGTAGAAGGGCGCGGCGGCTAGCGGACCGGCCTCGTCGTAGAGGGCGGCGTAGAGGGGGCGCCAGCCGGACTCGTCCAAGGCGCCCGAGTCCTCGAGCAGGGCCAGGAAGCCCCAGGACAAGAAGGGGCAATCGCCCGAGGCGCGGTTAAGGGCGTCCCAGGCCGCAGCCTCGATTTCCGTAATACTCGTATGGATGACGAAACCCGTCGCCGACATGGCATCGAATATAGCCATGGAACGACCGCCCGGCGAGCATGGCCGCGGCCCGAGGCGACGCGGCGGGCGTTCGTCCCGCCCTTCCGGCCTCCCGGTCTAACGGCCCGAGGCGACGCGGCGGGCGTTCGTCCCGCCGGCCCGGCCGGGCGGCGAGCTGCCCGGGGCGGCTCGATTTAAGCCGTCGGGATCAGCTTATAGAGCTTGTCGCCGCGCCTTGCCTTGCGCGGCAGGGCGAAGGAAGGCTCGCTGCCGCGGCCCGCCGCACTGACGGGGGTTCCGTCGAGCCAAATCTCGTCGGGCCTCGCCTCGAGGGCGCCGGTCGTGGGGCCGACGACGAGGAGCTCGTCGCCCGGGGCGACGGCTTCGTCCTCTATCACGAAGGAGGCGACGCCGCGCGCGGCGTACCAGTTGCTGCAGTAGCCCGCGTAGGCGCGTCGCCTGGTCGCCGCCGAGCCGTAGCGTCCGCTGAGCTCCGACTGACGCCGCCCTAGATAGTGGCCGTCCCAAAAACCGCGATTAAAGACCGCCGCCAGGCGACGGTCCCACGCGGCGACGCGCTCGGGGCCGTAGCTCCCGTCCTCCAAGGCCTCCAGGGCCTCGCGATAGCAGCGCACCGTCGCGTCGACGTACTCGGGCGGGCGCGCACGGCCCTCTATCTTGAGCACCCGTACCCCGGCGGCGAGCATGCGATCCAGGAAATGAATGGTCTTTAAATCCTTGGGAGATAGGAGGTACTCGTCATCGACGGCCAGCTCCTGGCCGGTCTCCAGGTCGGCCAGGCGGTAGCGTCGCCGACAAGGCTGCAGGCAGGCGCCGCGATTGGCGGCGCTACCGTACTGATGCAGGCTCAGGTAGCACGAGCCCGAGGTCGCCATGCAGAAGGCCCCGTGGGCGAAGAGTTCGACGCGCAGGAGCTCGCCCGAGGGCCCTCGGATATCGTCGCGCTCTATGCCCGCTACTATGGCCGCGACCCGCTCCAGGCTGAGCTCGCGCGCCAGCACGGCCACGTCGGCCCAGGGGGCGTAGAATCGTAGGCTCTCGAGGTTCGAGATCGACAGCTGCGTCGACAGGTGCGCGGGCAACCCGATAGCCGCGGCGTAGGCGATCGCCGCCTGGTCGCTCGCGATCGCCGCGTCGACGCCGGCCTCCGCGGCCGCGTCCAGCGAGGCGCGCATCTCGTCGAGCTCGTCGTCGAAGAGCGTTACGTTCAGGGCCAGGTAGGCCTTGGCGCCGCCGCCATGGGCCATGGCGACGAGCTTCCGTAGGTCGGCGCGCTTAAAATTAGCGGCGCTGGCCGAGCGCATATTCAGGGCCCCGACGCCGAAGTAGACGGCGTCCGCGCCGGCCCGGAGCGCGGCCGACAGGCCGGCCCAGGAGCCGGCCGGGGCGAGAAGCTCTATATCGGATCTTCGCATGCGCCTTAGCGGGCCGCGGCCCGGCCCGGCCCGATAAGCCCGGATAAATAGGCCAAATCCGCGCCCAGGTTGACCCGCGATACCGCGATCTCGGGCGGGAAGATCGCCGGCAGCCCCGATAGATCCAGCGCGGCCGCCAAGCCGGCCGCCACGATGGCGTCGGCGCCCTCCTGGGCCCATTCGTGGCCGGCGGCCAAGACCGCCATGCGCACGCCCATGCGGGCCGCCAGGTCCCCCATCTTGGACAGCGGCATGACGTCCAGCCCCAGGCCGTAGTAGCGCTCGGGCGTGCGGTCGAACACGGCGACCAAGTTAAAGCCCTGCAGGCCGATGCCGCGGTCGGCCAAGATGGCGCGGCCCAGCTCGCCCGCCCCGACCAGGAACAGGTCGGAGGAGTTATCGCCGCCGAGGCACGCGGCGATGGCCCGCGAGGCATCCTCTACCGGGAAGCCGCGGCGCGGGCTCCCCACGATGCCCAGGCCCGACAGGTCCTTACGCACCTGGATGGCGCCGAGGCCCAGCTTCTGGGCCAGGTCCTCGGAGGAGATCCATGCCAGGCCGCGGGAGGAGGCTTCTTTGATTAGCTTTAAATAGAGCGGAAGACGCTTGAGCGTGGCGACGGGTACGCCGACTGGACTGACCATACCGGCAGTATACGCGCCGCCCGCCCGATTGGCAACGCGGCCGGCGCGCGCCGGGGGAAGGCCGGCGCCTTGCCTGACGGACGTACCGTAGCTATGTTATGACATCGTCGAAAGGATCGCCAACATGGATGCACAGAGCGCGGTTAGGAAGTCGAGCCCGTGGCGAGCCCGCTTCGCCGTCTTCATAAGCGGCCAAGCCCTCTCGCTCTTCGGGTCGTCGCTCGTTCAGTACGCCATCATGTGGCACATCACGCTGACCACGCGATCGGGCGTCATGATGACGCTTTCGGTCCTGTTCGGCTTCGTGCCGACCCTGCTCCTGTCGCCCTTCGCCGGTGTCTTGGCCGATCGCTTCGACCGGCGGAAGCTCATCGTACTATCCGACGCCTTCATCGCCCTGGTCACCCTGGCGCTGGCCCTGCTCTTCGCCTCGGGCCGGAGCTCGGTATGGCTGCTCCTCGTCGCCCAGGGGCTCAGGTCGCTCGGCGCGGCCCTGCAGGGCCCGGCCGTCGGCGCCATCATCCCCCAGATCGTACCCGAGGATAAGCTCACGCGGGCCAACGCCTTGAACGGCACCGTGCAGTCCGCGCTCTTCATCGTCTCGCCGCTAGCCGCCGGCGCGCTCCTCTCGCTCCTGCCGCTGTTCTCCATATTCTTCATAGACGTGGGCACGGCGGCCCTGGCCATCGTCACCTTCCTGGCCTTCTTAAAGGTTCCGCCCCACGCCAAGGCGGGCTCGCCTCAAGAGACGAGCTACTTCGCCGATATGAAGGACGGCTTCCGCTACATACGCGACCATCGCTACCTGATCTCGTTCTTCGTCTACATGGCGCTGCTCTATATCTTCGTGAGCCCCGCGGCCTTCCTGACCCCGCTGCAGGTGGCGCGGCGCTTCGGGCCGGACGTCTGGCGCCTGAGCGCCATAGAGCTGGCGTTCTCCGGCGGCATGACCGTGGGCGGGCTGGCGGTCGCGGCCTTCGGGGGCTTTAAGAACCGCATCCGCACCATGCTGGCGGCGACCTTCGTGATGGGCGTCTGCGCGCTCGGCCTCGGCCTCCTGGGGAATTTCTGGCCTTACCTCGGGGCCATGGCCGTCTTCGGCCTCGTCATACCCTACTTCAATACGCCTTCTACGGTATTGCTGCAGGAGCACGTCGAGGACGCGTACCTGGGGCGGGTATTCAGCGTGCTCACGATGCTATCGACCTCGGTCATGCCGCTGGCCATGCTACTCTTCGGCCCGCTGGCGGAGCTCATCCCCATCGAGCTCATACTCATAGCCACCGGCGCGCTCATGCTGCTTATGGTACCCTGGGGCCTGGGGAATCGACGCCTGATCGAGGCGGGAGCCCCGATCGCCCGCGGCGCGGCCGCGCCGGCCGCCGCGGAGGCCGAATCGCCGGCGGCCGAATCGCCGGCGGCCGAAGCCGCGCCGCCTTCGCCGGCCGCCGGGGGAGCGCTTACCGGGGGAGCGGCGGCCGACGCCTAGAGGCCCGGCCTCCAACGCGTCACCAGGTCGCGGCCGGCCTCCTTAGAGGCGAAGAGCGCCTTGTCGGCGCGCTCGAAGAGCTCCCGCTGGTCGGCGGCGTCCTCCGGCGACGAGGCCACGCCGATGGAGACGCGCAGGTTCACCCGGTCGGGCGCCGCCTTCTTGCCCGCCCTGAACTCCAGATAGAGCTCGGCCGCCTCCGCCCTAATGCGCTCGGCGGCCGCCATGGCCTCCTCCGGCCCCGCGTCGGGCATGAAGAAGGCGAACTCGTCGCCGGCCAGGCGAGCCGCCACGTCCCCCTCGCGCACGAGGCGGCCGAAGCAGGCCCCCGCGGTAGCGATCACGGCGTCCCCGGCGGCCGAACCGTAGCGCTCGTTGATCAGGTGGAAACGGTCCATGTCGAGCATCAGGAGCGAGCAACGCGGCGGGTCGCCGCCGTCCATGCCGCCGCGCGAGAAGCGCGCCGCCGCGGCCTCCTCCAGGAAGCGGCGGTTAAACAGGCCGGACAGGTCGTCGGTCACCGAACGGCGCCTGGCCGTCTCGCCCCAGCGCACGAGGTCGTTCAAGAAGCCGGAGGCCTCGTCCAGCCAACCGGCCATGACCTTGGCCATGGAGCCGAGCATGCGCACGCCTATGGCCGGATGCTCCCAGACCAGGCGGTAGAAATCCAGGCCCTCGAGCACCAGGAGCTCGACCTCCTCGAGCGCGCGGCAGCTGGCCGAGCGGGGCTCGCCTTCGATTACCGACATCTCCCCGAAGAAACGGCCGGGGCCGAACTCGTACACCTCGCGCTCGCCGCCGTCGGCCTCGCGCACCACGGAGGTAACGCGGCCGCGGCGGACCAGATACATCTCCGCGCCGGGCTCCCCCTGGCTAAAGATGAGGGCGCCGGCGGCGTAGCGCCGCGGCTCCATGAAGGCGGCCACCGCGTTGAGCTCGAGGCCGCTCATGCCTTGGAAGATAGAGACGCCTTGGATGAATTCGACGATGGGGTTCACGGCCGCCTCCCGGCGGTCCCGGCGGTCCCTACGGTCCCGGCCGGCCCGGCGGCGAGCCGCGCGCGGTAGGCCCGGTTGCCGCCGTCGCGCCAGGCGCGCATGAGTATGCCGTAGGCGTGCTCCACCAAGGATTTAAAGTCTTCGCCGTCCTCGGGCCAGGCGGCCACGGCTACGCTTGCGGTCAGGGACAGCCCCCGGGCGCCGCAGAGCGCCTCGAGGTCGAGGCCCGCCACCGCCTTGGACAGGCGGGCGGCCGCGCGCATGGCCTCGTCGGCGCCGAAGCCCGAGAGCACCAGCGCCGTCTCGTTGGAGCGCAGCCTGATCGCCCAAGCGCGCCTGGCGGCGCGGGCCTCCGCCTTGAGGATGTCGGCGATGCGGTCCATGGCGCGGTCGCCGGCGCCGTGCCCGTGGCGGTCGCAGAGCTCCTTGAAACGGTCGGGCTTCATGAGCACCACGGCGCTCGGGGCCGCGATCGCCTTAGGAAGCTCCTCGTCCAGGAAGGAACGGGTCCAGAGCCCCGTGGGGGGGTCGGTATACATCTGCTTGCGGAGCTCCCGCACCCAGGGCGCGTTCTCCGATATCAGGCGCTGGGTCGAGCGCACGCGGCTGGAGATCATGGCCACCGAGCGCAGGAGTATGCGGGCCGCGACGTCCGGCCGCTCCCGGGCCAGGCACCCCAGGTTTAGGCCCAGGTCCGGGAAGGCCAGGAGCGTCGCCCCGCCGGCCGCGCGCGCCCAGGCGTCGTACTCGGCGCCGCGGGCGAAGTCGAAGTCGCCTATGACGTCCCCGCCCTCGAAGCGGGCCATCTCGCGCTCGCCGCCGCCCTCGGCGCCGCGGCTGACGACTACGCAGCCTTCCTTGAGCACGTAGAAGCGCTCGGCCCGCTCGCCCGGGCGGAAGAGCTCCTGGCCGTCGGCCAGGGCGTAGACGCCCGCGCGCGAAGCCAGCCAATAGAGGTCGTCCTGCAGGAGCCGCTTACAGAATTCGGCCTGCGCCAAGAGCGAGGCGGCCTCGGGGAGGCCGGCGTCTACGCGTTCCATGCCCGCTAGTATACGCCCGGCGGGCCGCGCTTGTAAAACCGCCCAAGGCCGCTTATCCTGTTCCCCATGGCCATAACCTTCTATTCGGAAGGAGCCGCCCGCGAGGTGACCGGCTCCAAGCACGTACTCGAGCTCGACGGATCCCGCTACCTCATCGATTGCGGCGCCTTCCAGGGCAAACGGGCGGAGAGCGACGCTAAGAACCGCGCCCTGGTACCCGACCCGGCCTCGATCGAGGCCGTGATCCTTACGCACGCCCACTTCGACCACTGCGGCATGCTGCCGCTGCTCGTCAAGCGCGGCTTCGCGGGGAACGTCTACGCCACGCCGGCCACGCGCGACCTGGCCAACCTCATCATGATGGATTCGGCCAGGATACAGGCGCGCGACGCCGAGTTCCTGGCCAAGCAGGCGGCCAAGCGCGGCGAAAGCTTCGACTGGCGGCCGCTCTACGACGAGCAGGACGCCGTGCAGGCCACCGACCAGTTCGTCACCGTGGGCTACGGCCGTAACCTGCGCGTCGGCGAGCTCAGCCTCTGCTTCAAGGACGCGGGGCACATCCTGGGGAGCGCCACCGCCCGCGTCGTCGCCAAGGACGCCGAGGGGCGGACCCTGCGCATAGGCTTCTCCGGCGACCTGGGGCGGCCGAACAAGGCCATCATCCGCGACCCCGAGCCCATGGAGGCGGTCGACTACCTGGTGCTCGAGAGCACCTACGGCGCCCGGCGCCACGAGCCGGCCGAGCAGGCGGTCGAGGACCTGGCGCGCATCGTGCGCGAGACCGCCGAACGGGGCGGCAAGGTCATCATTCCCGCCTTCGCCATCGAGCGCACCCAGGAGATGATCTACCTCCTGCACCTCCTAGTCGAGCGCGGCAAGATACCGCGCATACCCATCTGGGTGGATTCGCCCATGGCCGTGAACGCCACGAGCATCTTCCAGGTGCACCCCGAGTGCTACGACCAGGAGACCTACGAGGCCTTCCTGAAGCACCACAAGAACCCCTTCGGCTTCAACGAGCTCGAGTTCTCGCGCACGGTCGACCAGTCCAAGGCCCTGAACGCCCTCAAGGGGCCGGCCATCATCATCTCGGCCGACGGCATGTGCGAGGCCGGCCGCATCCAGCACCACCTCCTGCATAACCTGGGCGACGAACGCTGCACGGTCCTGATCGTAGGCTACATGGCCGCGAACACCCTGGGCCGCCGCATCCGCGACGGGCAGAAGGAGGTGCGGATCTTCGGCCAGCCGGTACGCGTCAAGGCCCGCGTCGAGCAGCTCAACGCCTTCAGCGCCCACGCCGACTACCAGGAGACCTGGGACTGGCTACAGAAGATGGACCTAAGCCAGCTCAAGGGCGTCTTCCTGGTGCACGGCGAGGACGAAGCCCTGGCCGGGCTCAAGTCCTTCCTGGAGGCCAAGGGCCTGCCGGCCGTCAGGGTCGTGGAGTACGGCGAGCGCTACGAACTCTAGCCCCTCGCCGGCCTAAGCGTCTCCGCGCCCGACCCCGGCCCCCGCCCGGGGTCGCCTTGTTTTTTCGCCGCGCTATGGCTATGTTACACCCTAGTGGCCGATTTTACCGACCTTGAGGGCGACGTGCTCGTGGAGGACCGCGAGGAAGTCAAGGAGCCCGACGAGTACCGCGTGATCCTCCTCAACGACGACTTTACCACGATGGAATTCGTGGTCGCCGTCCTCATGTCCGTATTCCATAAGGCGATCGTCGAGGCCACCAAGATCATGTTCGACGTGCATAAGAAGGGCCGCGGGGTCGTAGGCGTCTATAGCTACGACATAGCGACCACCAAGATACAGCGGGTGCATACCATGGCGAGGGAGAACGGCTTCCCGCTGCGTTGCACCATGGAGAAGGCGTAAGGGTATATGAAGGTTAGCCAGCAGGTTCAAGCCATATTTAACGCGGCGTACAACGAGGCCAAGCTACGGGGGCACGAGTACCTGACTCCCGAGCACATCCTCTACGCGTCGCTCTCCTTCGAGCAGGTCAGGTCCATCCTGGCGGCCTGCGACGCCGACCTCGAGCACCTCAAGCAGGGCATGGAGTCGTACTTCGAGCAGAAGATCCCCTCGGTCAAGGACCAGGAGCCCATACAGACGGCGGGCTTCCAGAGCGTCATCGAGCGGGCCGTGCTGCAATCCCAGGGCTCGGGCAAGAGCGAGGTCGGCATACCCGAGGTCATCGTGTCGCTCTTCGACGAGGAGCGCAACTACTCGGCCTACTACCTGCGCAAATCCGGCGTGAACCGCCTGCACCTCCTGGAGGTGATCAGCCACGGCCTGGAGGAGGGCGAGGGCGGCTTTACGCGCGACGAAGGCGGGGCGGCAGGCGCCGAGCGCGGCCCGTTCAGCCCGCCGGAGGACGAGGACGAGGACGACGAAGGCGGCCCGCGCGCCAAGCAGCGCGGCACGGTCCGCCAGGGCGCCCTGGAGCGCTTCACCACCGACCTGACCAAGCAGGCCCGCGAGGGCAAGCTGGAGCCGGTCATCGGCCGCGAGGCCGAGATCGAGCGCACCGTGCAGGTGCTGTGCCGGCGGCTTAAGAACAACCCCATCCACGTCGGCGACGCCGGCGTAGGCAAGACCGCCATCACCGAGGGCCTGGCCCAGCGCATCGTCGCCGGCCAGGTGCCGCCCAAGCTGCGCGACTACGCCGTCTACAGCCTGGACATGGGTTCGCTCATCGCCGGCACCAAGTTCCGCGGCGATTTCGAGGAGCGCATCAAGCGCGTGGTCGACGAGCTCCTGAAGAAAGAAAAAGTCATACTCTTCATCGACGAGATCCACACCATCGTCGGGGCGGGCTCCGTGACCGGCGGATCCATGGACGCGTCCAACCTCCTTAAGCCCGCGCTCACCAGCGGGCGCCTGCGCTGCATAGGCTCGACCACCTACGACGAGTACAACAAGTTCTTCGACAAGGACCGCGCCCTCTCGCGCCGCTTCCAGAAAATCGATATCGTGGAGCCTACCGTCGGCGAGGCCGTGGACATACTCAAGGGCCTTAGGCAGAAATACGAGGAGTACCACGACGTCCGCTACGACGACGAGGCCATCGAGCTCGCCGCCAAGCTGTCCGCCCAGTTCATTACCGAGCGGCGGCTGCCGGACAAGGCCATCGACGTGATCGACGAGGCCGGCGCCTGGGCCCGCATCCGGGCCTTCAAGGCCGGCGACGAGGCGGCCGGCACCCTGGGCATAGGCCGCCCCGAGATCGAGACCGTGGTAGCCAAGATCGCCCGCATACCGGAGAAGAGCGTCACCCAGACCGAGCGCGACCGCCTGGGCACCCTGGAGGCCGATCTCAAGGCCTCGGTCTTCGGGCAGGACAAGGCCGTAGAGGCGGTAGTCAAGGCGGTCAAGCGCAGCCGCGCCGGCTTCCGCGCCGCCGACAAGCCGGTGGCCAACTTCCTCTTCGTGGGCCCCACCGGCGTGGGCAAGACCGAGCTGGCGCGCCGCCTGGCGGACACCTTAGGGATAGCCCTGCACCGCTACGACATGAGCGAGTACCAGGAGAAGCACACGGTCAGCCGCCTCATCGGCTCGCCGCCCGGCTACGTGGGCTACGAGGAGGGCGGCCTCCTGACCGACGCCATCCGCAAGACCCCGCACGCCGTCGTGCTCCTGGACGAGATCGAGAAGGCGCACCCGGACGTCTATAACATCCTCCTGCAGATCATGGATTACGCCACCCTGACGGACAACCAGGGCCGCAAGGCGGATTTCCGCAACGTCATCCTGATCATGACCAGCAACGCCGGCGCCCGCGACATAGGCAAGCCCATGATCGGCTTCGGCGAGCGCTCGTTCACCGAGAGCGCCATAGACGACGCGGTGCAGAAGGCCTTTACCCCCGAGTTCCGCAACCGCCTGGACGCGGTGGTGCGCTTCGGCCGCCTGCCCCAGCCGGAGATCGAGCGCATCGTGGTCAAGGCCCTGGACGAATTCCGCGTCCAGCTGTCCGAGAAGAAGGTGACCCTCGAGGCGAGCGAGGCCTGCGTGAAGAAGCTGGCGGAGCTCGGCTACAGCGAGGAGTTCGGCGCCCGCAACGTTAACCGCGTCGTCGAGGACAAGATCAAGTCCTGGTTCGTGGACGAAGTCCTCTTCGGCGGCCTTAAAGACGGCGGCACGGCGCGCGCCGACCTCCGAGATGGAGAAATCGTCATTAGCGCGATATAAATAGAACCATAGGTATCGATTAACGGCCCGTCCCCTCCGGAGAGGGCCGCGACGCGCCCGCATGGGGCGTCGAGCATACAAAAGCGTGGAGACATAATGAAAACTCAAAACGACGCCCCCGTAGGGGCCGCGCCGGCGAGCGCCGCCGGCCTTCCTTCCGCATCCGGCCTTGCTTCCGCCGTCTACCGTCCCCGAGCCGCCGACCTCATCGTGGCGGCGCAGGCCCTGGTCTTCTCGATCCTGTCGTTCAGCTTTCCCGATAGCGGCAGCGTCACGGCGGCGGGCCTCGTCCTGAGCCGCGGGGCGGTCATGGGCGTCGCCATCCTGGCGGTAGGCGCCTTCGCCCTGCTCATCCCCTTCGTCGACGAGCGCCGCGCTCCCGCTTGGCTCTCGTTCTTACGTACCTTTTACCCGCAGGCGGTAACGGGCCTGTTCTTCATGGAGGCCATCGTCCTCTCCTCCATGATCTTCGACGGCTTCTCGTGGGACTGGCTCTTCGCCCGCCTGGACGCCTGGGCCTTCGGCTTCCAGCCCTCGCGCGAGTTCAGCCGCGCGCTCTCCGCCTCCCCCTTCGTGAACGAGCTGATGTTCGGCTCGTACTTCATGTACTACGTCGTCATGGCCGTAACCCCCTGGATTCCCTGGTTCATGGGCCGCCGCGACGAGGCGAGGCGCATGGTCTTCGCCCTTCTGGCCATGATGGCGATCTTCGATCTGTGGTACGTCTTCTTTAGGGTACAGGGGCCGAAATACTGGTTCGGCGACCTGCACGCGCTTTGGTACTCCGAATTCCAAGGCGGCGTGTTCGTGCGCTTCTTCCAGGGCCTCTTCGAGACGGCGACGCTGAGCGGCGCGGCCTTCCCGTCCAGCCACGTGGCCGGCATGACGCTCTTTACCTTCATGGCCGCCCGCATCGACCGCCGGCTCGCCGCGGCCTACGGCGTACTCACGGCCCTGGTCATAGCGGCGACCGTCTACCTCTACGCCCACTACGCCGCCGACGCCGTAGCCGGCCTGGGCATCTCGCTGGCCTTGAGCCCCTTCCTGCTCCGCTCCTACGACGGCGCCGAGGCCTTGGCCGCCCGGCTCGTCGACCCGGAGGCCGCGGCCGCCCGACGCAGGGTGGCATGAGCAAGAAGCCCCGCCGCGGGCTCGGCTTCCCCTGGCTGGAGGCCGACGACCGCTTCGAATTCCCCGACCCGCGCGGGGCGAGCCCGGAGGGCATCGTCTGCTCGGGCGGGAATTTGTCGCCGGGCATGCTGCTCTCGGCCTATTCGCAAGGCCTCTTTCCCTGGTTCAACGACGACGACCCCATCTTATGGTGGAGCCCCGATCCCCGCTTCGCGCTCCTGCCCGAAGAGCTGCACGTCTCGGCGACCATGAAGAAGCTCTTAAAGAAGCGGCGCTTCGAGCTGCGCGTGGATAGCGCCTTCGAGGCGGTCATCCGCGCCTGCGCGCGGACGCCCAGGCGGGGCCAACGCGGCACTTGGATCACCGACGACATGGTCGACGGCTATCTGCGCCTGCATGAGCTGGGCTACGCCCACTCGGCCGAGGCCTGGCTGGACGGCGAGCTGGCCGGAGGGCTCTACGGCGTCGCGCTCGGGAGCGCCTTCTTCGGCGAGTCGATGTTCAGCCTGGCGCCCGACGCGTCCAAGACGGCCTTCATTCCCTTCGTCCGCGCGCTGGCCGCGCGGGGTTGCAGCCTGATCGACAGCCAGGTCCGCACCGACCACGTCGCGTCCCTGGGCGGCAGGGAGATGGCCCGGGAAGAGTACCTGGACAGGCTCCGCGCGGCCCTCGCCGCCCCGACGCCCCGCGGCTCGTGGGCCGGCCTCTCCGCCCTATACGAGGACGGCGCCCCCGCGCTATGCTAGTACCAGGCGGCGGCCCCAGGCTCGCCGTCGGAAGCTCGCTCGGAGGGAACATAGGGTGCCGGCCCGGATCGTCTTTATTCAATTAGCTAACCAAGATACCGGCGGCGAAGCCGCCTTGGATAACGTACCCTACGCCGGGGCGCGGCTCATCGCCCTGGCCGAGGCGTCGGGCTCCCTGCCGCGCTCGGCCATGGCCTTGCTCGACCAGGACTTAGCCGACTACGGCGGCGACGCGGCCCTATGCCGCGCCTTGGCCGACGCGCCGCCCGAACTCATACTCTTTACCCTCGAGCCGCATAACCTCGACCGCTCGATATGGCTGGCCAAGCGGCTGCGCTCCATGCTACCGGCCACGCAACTGGCGGCCTTCGGGCCGGAGACGGCGGCGGCCGACGAACTCTTTAGGGAGCGCGCCTTCGACGCCGTCATCGAAGGCGAGCCCGAGGCCAGCTTCCTCGAGCTCATTCGCGACCTGGGCCATAAGGCCCTGCGGCCGCGGTATCGGGCCGAATCGCCGCCCGACTTCCGCTCCCTGCCCGATCCCTATCTTTCCGGCGTCCTTAAGCCCGATACGCGGAAGCCGGTGCTCTTCGAAGCCTCGCGCGGCGTGATCCGCCCCCTGCCCCATCGCCGTTATTGGCGGGACCAGCCGGCCAGGGCCCCGGACTCCGTCGGCCCCAGGCTCCTAAGGCTCGCCTCGGACGCGGACGCCCCGGGCTTTACGATACTCGGCGACCCCCTGCCCCGGGAAGGCCGCGCCGGCGTCATTAAGGCGTACGCCGCGGCCAACGAGCGCGGCGTAGCCGTCCGGGCGGAGCTCGATCCGACCCGGGCCGACGACGAGGAAGCCCGGCTCTGGGCGGACGCCGCCCTTTCGGTCGCGACCTTCTGCCTGCCGAGCCTGGGACAGGAAAGCCTCGCGGCCTTGGGCCTGGGGTTCGACCGCGACGCGTTCGAGCGCGGCGTGCAGCGCTTCTGGTCGCAAGGATTGGGGCTCAAGCCGGAGCTCCTCATAGGCCTACCCAAGGAGAGCTACGAGGCGGCCGTAGACGGCTTCGATTTCCTCGGCATGCTCGGCATCGGCCAGGATACGGAGCTCGCGCCCCTGCCCGTGCCGCCGGGAAGCCGTCTCAGGGAGGCGGCCGCGGAGCTCGGCCTTAGGGAGTACCTCGAACGGCCGCCGCATTGGGTCGTCGAGACCGAATGGATGCAGGAGGACGACATCCTGGACGCGATCGCCGACTTCGAGGAGAGCTTCGACGTGGCCCTTACGACGGCGGTCCGGCCGTCCTTCGCCGAGATCCGCGGCGGCTTCATCGCCTTCGCCGACCTCCGCAAGCCCGGCGGCCTGGATAGGCTCCTTATGAACGCGGAGCGGCTCGCCTCTTCGGTCAGCATCCTGGCGCCGGCGGACGACCGGGACGCCTTGCGTCGGCTGGCCGCCGCCGCCAAGGACCTGCGTAAGGAGAACCCGTTTACGCTCTGGCAGCTCGCGCTCTACTCCGACGCCGCCCTGCCCCAGCCCAAGGAGCTCGACCGCCTCGCGGACGCGTTCTGCATGCCCGAGCACTACTTCGAGCTCAGCCACGTCTATTCGATGGACCCGCAGCCGGGCTTTCAGGCGCGCGTCTTCTTCGCCACCTCGTCCGAGGCGCTCGCCCTGCAGGCCATGCGGGAACGGCAGGAGCTCGAGACCCTCCTGGCCCTCGGCCCGGCCCTGCCCTCGGCCAAGCTCCTGGAGCTCAAGCCCTTCCTGATCATGGAGAAGGACGGCCTACCCTTCGAGCTCCTCTACGAGGTGCTGAGCGCCTATCGCGAGTACCCCGAGCTCCTCATCGACGCGCCCGCCGGACTCTTCTCGAAATAAGGCCGGCGAGCGGCGGGGGTCGGGGGACGAGCGGCCCGCCCCCGGCGCGCTCAGTATTTGGCCGAAAGGTCGACCCGATGCAGCGGCTCCCGGCCGTCGATGAAGCGGGCTAGGTTCTCGACCGTGAGCTCGGCGTTGCGGTCGACCGCCTCGAAGGTCGAGCCGGCCACGTGGGGACTCATGACGACGTTCGGAAGCTCCTGGAAGGGAAAGCGCGAAGGCCAACCCTCGGTCGAGCCGCCTTGAGGATAGCGGTACCAGACGTCCAAGCCGGCGCCGGCGAGGGTACCGTCCTTGAGCGCGGCGTAGAGCGCCTCCTCGTCCACGACCTCGCCGCGGCCCACGTTTACCAGGAAGGCGCCGCGCATGGCCTTAAGCTCGGCCGCCCCGATGAGCCCGCGCGTGGCGTCGGTCAGGGGCAGCGTGACGAAGGCGATGCGCGCGCCGGAGACGGCCTCGGCTAGGCTCGACGCCATCTCGTCGAAATGCCCAGGCTTAGGCAGGTCGCTCCGGCGACGATAGCCCACGACATGGCAGTCGAAGCCCTTGAGGAGCTTGGCCAAGGCCTCGCCTATGGCGCCGGTCCCGAGCACCGCGCAGCGCGCGCGGAAAATGGAGTGCCAAAAGTCCTCGCGTCCCTTATTCACCCAAAAGCCGTGCCATCGGCCGGCCTTTAGGTCGTTATGGTACTCGATGACGCGGCCGAAGCCGGCCAAGGCCAACGCTAGGGCGCGCTCGGCCACGCTCTCGGCGTTGCCGTGGCAGTTGTACGCGGCGACGCCCTTGCGGGCCAGGAGCTCGGCGGGCAGGTGGTTCACGCCCACGAAGGGTATGAACACGGCCTTGAGCCGGGAGCTCCGTTCGTAATAGGCCGCGTCGATGGGGTTGGCCACGATCGCGTCGAGCTCGTCGAAGGCCGCCAGCGACGCGTCGACGCCGCGGACGATGCGCGTCCCCGGCCGCTCCGCCTCGAGCCGGTCTATGGCCGCGGTCCAGGCTTCGTTCAAGGGTAGGCAAAAACCGATCGTCATGCTTCCTCCGTTATCCTCGGCCCGCCGCCGCTTCGTAGCGCCGCCGCGCGGCGACGAGCCGGCCATTATCGGCCGTAACCGAGTTCAAAAAGGCGCGTTTACGCTATACTATGCTCGGATCCGCGATACGGCGGGTTCGATACCGGCTTAAGTATAGAGGCAGGAGCGCCTGCGATCCAAGCCGCCTCGAGAGGGAATTATGACAGAACGAATACGATACCTGGGAATCGGAACGATCCTGGCCGCCGTCGCCTTCGCGGCCCTCGGCTGCGTATCGAGCGCGCCGAGCCCCGCGCCGACGCCCGAGCCGCCGGCGGCGCCCGCCGAGCCCGATATCATGGACCTGATATCGCGCGGCGATACCCAGGGCATCCAGGCGCTGTTCCGCGGGCGGGAATTGGCCGACAAGGCCGGCCCCGACGGGCGCTATCCCCTCCACGCGGCGGCGGCCAAGGGCTCGGCCGAGCTCGTCGAGCTCCTCCTGGCCATGGGCGCGCGGCCCGACCCGCGGGACGGCGAAGGCAAGACGCCGCTGCGCTACGCGGTCGACGCGGCCGAGCACCGGATGGCCAAGGCGCTCATCGCCAAGGGCGCCTCGCTGTTCGTAGCCGACGGCTCGGGCGTAAGCCCCCTGGACGCGGCCATAGCCAAGGGCACCGTCGGCTCGATACTCGACCGTAACGCCGTGGCTGAACGGGGCCCCCGCGGCGAGACGGCGCTGCACGCGGCGGTCGATCGGCTCTCCCTGGAGTCGGCCCGGGCCATCCTGGCCTTCGACCCCGACGTAAACGCCAAGGACGGCCAGGGACGGACGCCGCTCGACGCCGCGTACGCCCACCCGAACAACCCCTTGAGCCCGCCCATAGCCGAGCTCCTCATCTCCCGCGGGGCAACTAGCGTCTTCGAGGACTTCGCTTACTTCAGCCGCGCCGTCCGCGACACGAACTACGCGCGGGCCCGCTTCGCCGACGGCAACGGCGTGCTGCACGAGGCCCTACGCTTCGGGCATCGCGGCTACCTCTCCTTCTTCCTGTCGCGCGGCGTACCGGCCGACCTGAAGAACGGCGCCGGCTCCACCGCCCTGCACGAGGCCCTGAGGCTAGGCGCGGTCGAGGCCGCCGAGCTCCTCCTGAAGGCCGGCGCCGATCCGAACGCCGCCGACGGCTCCGGCGCCTATCCGCTGCACCTGGCCCTGGCCGGGCCCGGCGCCATGCGGGCCGCCGAGCTCCTCCTTTCGGCGCGGGCCAATCCCGAGCTCAAGGACCGCGGCGGCAACAGCGCCCTGCATCTCGCCGCCGCGCTGGGCTACCCCGCCCAGGCC
>ERZ1066115.125-NODE-125-length-26409-cov-12.743151_pt1 | contig 26409 bp, 33 predicted proteins | sample MGYA00382762_ERZ1066115 | MGnify/ENA primary metagenome ERZ1066115 (study PRJEB33369, sample SAMEA5778345) | biofilm metagenome | biome: Industrial cooling water; feature: Water cooling tower basin; material: Biofilm | place: United Arab Emirates | collected... | reverse complement strand
TAGGATATTCCGATATCTACATCATCTCCGATAAGGTTGAGCCCGAAACAAAGGTGGTTGAAAAAAAGGGTATTCAGCCCATCAAGTTTGTAGTGGAAATAGTGGATTCTGAAACCAAAACACCACTGGATGCGAAAGCCCGGATGCGCGGACGGGATAATACGGCCATAGGATCAGCTTCATTAGGTACCGGTGTTTATGAGTTTGCCATTATGTCCACGGTTCCCAAGGAATACACCGTCTCCATTGAGTTAGAGGGCTATATTTTCGAAAATGTAAAGGTATTATTAGGTCGCGCAACCGAAGAAACTCAGACTGTAAACCGAACGGTTTTGTTACGAAAAGTGGCTGTGGGTGAAGTATCGGCCTTGCGGCATGTGTTTTTTGATTTCGGAAAAGCCTCCTTGCAAGAAGAGTCGTTTGATGAGTTGAATATGATGGTCACCATGATGAAACAGAATCAGTCCATGCAGGTTGAAATTGGAGGTCATACGGATGATGTGGGAAGTGATACCTTTAACAAAAAACTTTCACAGCAACGAGCCGATGCCGTCAAAGGTTATCTCACCTCAAATGGCATTAGCGGCAAACGAATCAAATCCATAGGCTATGGCGAAGAACGCCCGCTGGTTTCGAATGATGATGAAGAAGGAGGTCGTGAGATTAACCGCAGGGTCGAGTTTAAGGTACTAGCCAAATAACCAAAACCCATTCTTGTTGTTATGAGTAAAACGGTACTTTTGTACCGGTAAAAAAATTTTCATTTTGACAGTCGTACCCTACAAAGAAGATCAGGCGGGAAAAAAGCAACAAGTGGCCCGCATGTTTGATTCCATCAGCCCAAAGTATGATTTTCTCAATCATTTTTTAAGTCTGGGCATTGATATTCGCTGGCGAAAAAAGGCAATCCGCAAACTGAAAGACCTGAACCCGAAAGTAATTCTGGATGTGGCAACGGGTACCGGTGACTTCGCCATTGAAGCTCTGGCATTAAATCCTGATCGGGTGATTGGGGTCGACATTTCGGAGGGGATGCTGGATATGGGTCGTAAGAAAATGAAAGCACAGGGGCATGAAGCTATTATTGAATTACGGACAGGCGATTCTGAGAATCTTCCGTTTGAGGATAATAAGATTGATGCGGTAATCGTTGCCTTTGGAGTTCGGAACTTCGAAAATCTGGAAAGGGGGATTTCGGAAATGTATCGTGTATTGCGTCCCGGAGGGCGCATGGTCATACTGGAATTTTCCAAGCCACGTAGTTTTCCGTTCAAACAGCTCTATAACTTTTATTTTAACTTCATTTTGCCTAAAATAGGCCGTTTGATTTCGCGCGATCCGGCAGCATACACGTATTTACCTGAGTCCGTGCAGGCTTTTCCTGATGGTGAGGAGTTTACCCGAATATTGAAGCGAATTGGTTTTAACCAAACAGCATGCGAGCCACTGACCTTTGGAATAAGCTCACTCTATCTGGGAACAAAATAGTTCTGGTGATTATTTTGGGGATGGCACCGGGAATTACCCAGGCGCAGTTCTTCAAATGGGCCCGGCAAAACAACCCTAATTACGATCAACGAACGATCAGTTACGGATTTATGATCGGGCTTCACACAACGGCCTATCAGGTATCCTATTCCGATAAGTTTGTGACCACCCAGTTTGATACCGTGCATTCGGTTCAGGCTGAATTTTCACCCGGATTTTCGCTAGGTTTTTTGGTCAACTACCGCATTCATGAATTTCTTGATTTACGGCTGATGCCCAAGGCCGGGTTCTATACACACAAGTTGCGCTACGTGTATACCGATGAGACCTTCAACCAGCAAATTATTGAGACCGCTTTGGTTGAGTTTCCGATTCTCTTGAAGTATAAATCCATGCGAAGGGGAAATGTGCGGATGTACATGATCGGGGGCATTACTCCGGGTTTCGAAATTTCCGGAAAGAATGACATTCAAACCACTTCGGCTTCGCTCGATATCCAAAAGAGTAATATTCAATTGGAAGGCGGTATTGGTTTTGATTTTTACTTTCCCTTGTTCAAATTTTCACAAGAGATCCGCTTTGCTCGTGGCATCACCAATATGTTAGGGTCCGATCAAAGCATTTATCGTGATCCCCTCAAGCGATTAAACACCAACACCATCGCTGTTTATTTTGTATTTCAGTAATCCGTAAGAATGATGGCAACCCAAAAACGCATTGCACTGATTACCGGGGCTACTTCCGGAATTGGCGAAGCAACGGCTCGCTTGCTGGCCAAACACGAATTCTCCTTGATCATTTGTGGCCGAAGGCAGGACCGACTGACTCACTTAGCTGACGAATTAGAAAAGTTGACGGAAGTAATCACGTTGAATTTTGATGTACGGGATCAAGGTCAGGTTTCCAAGAGCCTCGACTCATTATCCGCGAAATGGCAGGAAATCGACATTCTGATCAATAATGCTGGCAATGCCCACGGCCTCGATCCCATACAAACTGGCAACATTGAAGATTGGGATGCCATGATTGATATCAATGTAAAAGGACTTCTGTATGTATCACGGAAAGTCATACCAGGAATGGTTAACCGAAACCGGGGTCATATTATTAATATCGGATCCATTGCTGGCAAAGAAGTGTATCCACAAGGAAATGTTTATTGCGCCAGCAAATTTGCGGTTGATACGCTAACGAAAGGAATGCGAATTGATCTAAATGCACATGGCATTAAAGTAACTGGAATTCATCCTGGTTTGGTTGAAACGGAATTTTCTGTGGTTCGCTTTAAGGGAGATACGGAGCGGGCATCGAATGTGTATAAGGGGTTAACGCCACTGCGGGGCGAAGACATGGCCGATTTAATTTTGTTTACCCTTACGCGGCCACCTCATGTGGTGATTGCCGATCTTACCGTATTGCCCGTAGCACAAGCCAGTGCCACGGTGGTCAAACGAACCTGATTATTCTCTTCGGATGGTACAGCCCGTGGCGCGCTGAGTAGCAGGTTCAATTTTTTGTCCGGCCAATACCTTATCCAAGGCATCTTTCAGGTAAGCTTGTTTCACATCCGTGGCTACCTGTGGATTATCATCAATAGCTCCACTGTAAACCACCATAAACTTACCGCCTAATGTTGCGAGTAAAAAGACTTCCGGACTTTTACGGGCACCAAAAATTTCCATGGCAATCTGATCCTTATCGGCCAGATAAGGCGCGTTAACATCTTTGTAGTGAATAGCCATTTGGTCAGTGCTTTCCTGGGGTTCAGGATTGGAATTAATGAATAAAAATGGAATTGTGGGGTAATTTGTCACCAGGGATTTAATCCGCTCCTTATAGTAATTATCAAAGGGACATTCGTGGCTGGTAAAAATTACCACCACCGCAGGTGCGGATTTATACGAGGAAAGTGAAATGGTCTTTCCATCTTTTGTATTGACCAGTGAAAAATCCTTGACCTCTTGTGCGAAAACACAAGATGAAATCAACATGGAGAGACTGAACAATATTTTCATAGACAGTTAATCGATATGGGTACAAACCAATACATAATCAGGCTGAATGCTATAGACCAGGGGAAGTTCGCGGAAATAACTTTCAAATTCAATTTTTCCGTGTAAAACTCCGGTATGTTGTAATGTAAATGGCCTCACCAACAAATGTTGAGCAAAATGGAGGCCACGTTTTCCATACGACTTGTACAAGGCCTCTTTGGCGCACCAATACACACAATGTTTCACCATATCGGTACCGGCATCCACTTGTTCTTCCGGTGACAAAACTCGGGTTGCAATGCTTAACAGTTTCTGCTTGGGTTGCTCGAGATCAATACCCACTTCCAGTTCAGGATCCAATTGGGCGGCTACGTAGGGATACGAATGAGTTAACGAAATATGATGAGGCAGGTTTTTTAGTAAGGGCTTGCCAAATTCATCTTTCTCAACTCCATAAAAGTCAAGCCCACAATTTTCGACCAGCGTTTTAAGCAAGGCTCTTCCGGCCAACCATTCCAATCGTTTGGTATTACTGACGATTGTGTGATCAACGGATTCACCACTGATCGTAGCAAGTTCATCTTCTGTTTCGGTAATGAACCAAATAGCCCAACCACTTTGTTTGCGATTCGATTGGAATTTCAATACGGGCATTGGTTCTCTCACTTAATCATACAATTTTGCTAAAAAATTCGGATTAACCGCATGTCACTCATTCAGGTAACCAGGCTTCACACTTTAACCGGTCATCAGGATTGCGTGTACTCCCTGGCGCCTGCTACCCAGGAATCTATTTTCTTTTCGGCAGGCGGTGATGGTATGGTCGTACGTTGGGATTTGAACAATCCCCAGGAAGGCGAGTTAGTTGCCCGTTTACCCAATTCGGTGTATGCCTTGCACTATCATCGGGAAAAAGACCTATTGATAGCCGGCCATAACTATGAAGGGATTCATGTTTTAGATTGGCAACAAAAAAAGGAGATCGGCTCTTTAAAGTTGGGCCCGGCAGCCATTTTCGATATTCAATCGCAAGGTAACATTCTACTGGTAGCTACGGGCGATGGTACGGTGTGGGTGTTAACGTTAGAACCACTTCAGGTTCAGTACAAATTAAAACTTTCGGAGAAGAGTGCCCGCGTAATAGCCCTGAACCCTCAGCGAGGTGAGGTAGCTGTAGGATATAGTGATTATTTCATTCGGATCTTTTCCCTGACCGATTTTTCGCTGATCCATGAATTTCAAGCTCACCAGAATTCTGTATTTACCTTACACTACACGCGCGATTTCAATTACCTGATCAGTGGCTCGCGCGATGCCCGGCTGAAAGCCTGGGATGCCGCCCACTATACCCAGACAGCCGAAGTTGTCGCCCACCTCTATGCTATCAACCATATCGCATTAAGTCCTTCGGGAGACTATTTTGCTACCGGTAGCATGGATAAGTCGATCAAAATTTGGGATACCGCCAGTTTAAAATTGCTTAAGGTTATCGATAAGGCCCGCCATGCCGGGCATGGTACTTCCGTGAACAAGGTGTGGTGGTCAACTCATCAAAACAGGCTGGTTAGTGCAAGTGATGACCGCTCGATATCGATTTGGGACCTTCAATTTCCCAAAGCCTAACTGGCAAGCGGGCGATGATCAGGGATTTATCGTAAAAATTTATACATTTGACTGTGGATTAGCGTCATAGCTGTTGAAACTCGATAATGTTAACAGCCATTTTTTAAGCTTAATCATTTTTTAAACTGCCATTAAAACCACGTTTGTATGAAAATCACACCCCTAGAAATCCGGCAAAAGGCATTTGAAAAAGTACTTCGCGGGTACGACAAGGATGAAGTCAATGCATTCCTGTTAACCCTTTCCCAGGAATGGGAACGTGTTCTGGACGAAGCCAAGGAATGGAAAATAAAACTGGAAGCCACAGAACGGGAAGTTGCCAAATTGCGCGAAGTGGAGAGTTCCTTGTTTAAGACATTAAAAACAGCCGAGGATACCGGTGCCAACGTAATCGGGCAAGCCAACAAAACGGCAGAATTAATCTTGAAGGAAAATCAACTAAAGGCCGATGCCTTGCTCAATGAATCCAAGTTAAAAGCCAAAAATACCATTGAAGAGGCAGAGATGATTTCCCGGCAGATGTTGGAGGAAATGGAGGAACGTCTGAAGACCTTGGGTCAGCACTATAAAACCCTGGAATTACACCGCGACAATCTGCTTGCTGATTTGAAGCGATTGGCCGGTGAAACCATTGATCGTGTTGAGCGGGCTAAGTCTGCTTCCCGCGACTTTGATCCGGATCAACACCTGAATCTGGCCAAGCGCGAAAGTAAGAAAGCGTTGTTCCCCAATGCTGAATTGGAAAATGAAATCAAGAAATCCTTGCCCCCGATCGTTACCGAAGTAAAGTCGGTAGTCGTGGAAACCACCCAGGTTCAGCGATCATTCTTTGACGATATTCAATGACGGGAAAGGTAGCGCTGGAAGGGCTGGAGTTTCATGCCTACCATGGGGTGTATCCGCATGAACGATCTTCCGGGAACAAGTTTGAAGTCGATGTGGCGGTTGAAACTATGTTTGCCGATTCTGCATTTCATGACGACCTGAGCGGCACCATCAATTATGAAAATCTTTATGCGATTGTGAAGGAAGAGATGGCCAAACCTTCCAAGTTACTGGAAACGGTTGGTCATGCGATTGCCAGCAAAACCCTGGAAACTTTTCATGAGGCGAAAAGCGTAACGGTTCAAATTTCGAAGTTTAATCCACCAATTGGGGGAGTCTGCAAAAAGGCCACCGTAACGGTTTTCAAAGACCGTTAAGATTTCTGGTCCGTGAACATAAATCCTCGGGCATCGGCACCTTCATAGAAGTCTATTTCTTTTCCAATCAGGTAAAGGGTGTGTTTTTTATCGATGTGAATCACGATACCCTCCAGTTCGTAGGTAATATCGGTCGGTTTTTCCTTATCAAACCCAATCATGAGGGCAGCACCACCGCAACCACCACCACGAATTCCAACCCGCAAACCATACTCAGCCGAAATGTTTTTCGTCTGGATGATTTTCCGTACCTCTTCAGCGGCCCGAACCGTTAATCCAACAGGTTTAATATTTTCAAACATCTGATCGTAAATTGAGGCGGTCAGGGATCAAAATTATTTAAAAAATAGACACCTTTGAACCTCATTTGAATCGTATGGAAACGTTACTTGAATTTGGAAAGATTCTGATCCCGGCCGCGCTTGTCTTATATGCAGTTTACCTGACTGTGAGAACATTTGTGGTTAAGGAGTTGGAGCTAAAGAAATTGGAAATTCGAACCCGCAGCATCGAGACCATTTTGCCGGCCCGATTGCAGGCGTATGAGCGGATGACTTTATTCCTGGAGCGAATGGCACCACAAAACCTGTTGATTCGCCTTAACAACCCCGGCTTTTCGGCCCGTGATTTCCAAAAGGTATTATTGGATGAAATCCGCAACGAGTATAATCACAATGTTTCGCAGCAGGTGTATATGAGCGAAGAAGTATGGAACCAGATCCGGAATGCCAAGGAGGATCTGATTATCATGATCAATGAAGCGGCTACTTCGTTGCCTGCGGAGGCCACCAGTATCGATTTGTCTAAAAAGATTTTCGAAACAATCATGGAAAAGAAAGTCGACTTGATAGGCATGTCACTTTCTGAGCTCAGGCGTGAAATACAACAAACATTCTGATGGCCCGCATCGCGTTAGTGGCCGGTTCAACCGGATTGATCGGCAGCCAGTTGCTCGAACTGCTAGTGCAAGACACTTATTACGATCGAGTAATTGCCCTGAGTCGTAAGCCATTACCCATAAGCCACCCTAAGTTGGAAAATGTATTGGTGAACATAGGTGAATGGAGTAAACTTAAACCGTTGAAAGCTGATCATGTATTCTGTTGCCTGGGAACTACCATGAAACAAGCGGGTTCGAAGGAGGCCTTTCGCCAGGTAGATTACGAATACCCGCTTGAAGTAGCCAAAGCATTGCGTACCCATGGAGCCACTGCGTATCTCTTGGTTTCTGCGCTCGGGGCTCATGCTCAATCGTCTATCTTTTATAACCAGGTTAAGGGCCTTACGGAACAAACCATTGCCGAACTTGGTTATGACTCCTACTATATTTTCAGGCCTTCTTTGTTATTGGGCCCACGTCAAGAGAGCCGGACGGGTGAAGATGCGGCCAAAGTCTTTTACAAAATCTTTGGCTGGCTAATCCCGAAAAAGTTCAAAAGCATTGAATCGATCAAAGTTGCCCGAGCTATGCTGACAGAAGCTAAATCCGGAAAACGCGGAACCCACATTCTGGAGTCGTCCCAAATGCAGAACTATTAATTCATGATTGCAGTCGTTCAGCGGGTTTCACAAGCTTCGGTCACCATCCATCGTCAAGAGAAGGCAAGAATAAATGAAGGTCTGCTAATTTTGGTTGGCTTTGAAGATGCCGATACCCAGGAAGATATTGATTGGTTGGCCGTCAAACTGGTGAACCTAAGAATTTTCAATGACGCTGAAGGGGTCATGAATGTTAGTGTAAAGGATACGGGTGGAGAGATTTTATTGGTCAGCCAATTTACTTTACACGCCAGTACAAAAAAGGGTAATCGTCCTAGTTATCTTAAAGCGGCTCGTCCCGAAGTAGCCATTCCCCTTTACAACAACTTTATTTCAGCGGTCGAGAGTCAATTGGGTAAGCCGGTGCAAACAGGCGAGTTTGGTGCCGATATGAAAGTAGCCCTGATTAATGACGGACCGGTTACGGTTCTCATCGACACAAAAAACAAGGTCTAAGACTAGACGATCGCCAATCCGATCATCACCAGGTTGGCCAGTGCATACAAGGCTACCACCCAGCGCGATCCTTTATGATTGAACCGGATAGCAGCTTGCTTATCGCCATTATCGTAATAGCGCAAGGCAATAGCGGATACCACCAGAGTTCCGAAGATGGCCAGGAAAGTCAACGTGTGCAAGAGATCCACCAACGTGAAAGCCGAGGTTTCTGGCAAAATGGAGTCAATGATATATTTATTACCTACGGTGGCAAATAGACCACCTACCGGTAATCCAAAGCGGGGTTCTAACTCAGATACCTGAATGGTGAAACTGATGATGGAGATCAAAAATGCGATGTACATGCCAATGAAAATTTTCAGGAATAAACCCCAGGCATTGCGTTCAATATCCATTTCGATCAGGAAAGCTGAGAAGTTTTGAATGCTCCGTTCAGGTCGGGGATCACCAAAACCAGTTTCGTAGTCATTGTTGATGGCCGTTACTTTGAAATTAGTAATGTCCCAACCATCCAATGCATCGGCCTTGTCGTAGGTGCTGCCCTTCAGATCGGGTTTAAATACCAGGCTATTGTTATCAAACAGTGCATTCTCGATCTGCACCCGAAGGTGTTGCTTATCAAAAGGGAAGTCTGAAACCTGCCAGCTCTCTTTCATGGTGGTTTTCATTTTCATGATAGCCCAGGTCTTACCGGCAATCGAATCGAGAATGATTTCTGGTGGATCAATTGATTTGGCGTTAGGGATGTCGAGTTGAGTCGAGAAGTCGAAATCCGGGTTATCATACAGGAACCACAACCAAAACCGCATGGTGTACTCCTTATCCCGAAAGTTGATGTCGTGAACGCTGATCACGTAGGAGCCAACGGTTACGGTATCAGGTTGAGCGAATGAAGGGAATGCGGAAAGAAAAAAAATCACCAGCGTAACGACTCGATACTTCATAGGGTTTGGAAATAGGGTGCTGTGAAGGTAGAGAAATGACCTCGGAAAGAAAAAACTGCCGGAACATCCGGCAGTTTTTTTGAGTACTAATACTTCAAATTGACTTTTGTATCCTTGGGTTTTTCTTTTGGGTTTTTCACATAGGTTTCCAGCCACGTATCCATTTCCCACAACGTGTGCATGATGCTTTCTTTAGCGGCATACCCGTGGCTTTCATAAGGTAACACGACATAGCGTGCCGTGCCCCCGTGCCCTTTAATGGCATTGTAAAAACGTTCTGTTTGGATCGGGAAGGTGCCGCTGTTGTTATCCGCTTCACCATGAATGAACAAGATGGGTTCCTTCAACTTGTCAGCATAGGAGAACGGTGACATTTGATAATAGATTTCCGGTGCCTGCCAGTAGGTACGTTCTTCCGCCTGAAAACCGAAGGGGGTTAAGGTTCGGTTATACGCACCGCTCCGGGCAATACCGGCTCTAAAAATATCCGAGTGGGCTAGCAAATTGGCGGTCATAAAGGCTCCATAAGAATGTCCACCTACACCCACCCGATTCGGGTCCAGAACGCCTAATGAAGCTCCATGATCAACCACCGCCTGCGCACTGGCCACCAATTGTTGTACATAGGTATCATTGGGTTCCTGATCACCTTCACCCACAATGGGCATCGAGGCATTGTCGAATACCGCATACCCGCGCATAACCCAATAAATAGGCCCACCCCAACTAAGTCGCGTAAACGTGTAAGGTGAACCCTTTACCTGCCCGGCTGCGTCAGCGGATTTAAATTCCCGCGGGTAGGCCCACACAAATCCGGGCAGCGGACCATCTTCTTTTTTATAACCGGGTGGTAAATACAAATCAGCTGTAAGCTCAACTCCATCGGCCCGCTTGTATTTGAGCACTTGTTTCTTAACAACCTTTAATTGCGGATACGGATGGGGGAAAATCGTCAGGGCGGTCACTTTGGTAGAACCCAAAGTATGCACGAAATAATTAGGATTTTCTGAATTGGATTCTCGTGAGGTAACAAAGGTTCCTTTTCGGTAATCCAGAAAGGTGATGAAGAATTCATAATACGGGGCAGCACAATTCCATACGCGGGTTTTCTTTTGTGTCGTGAGATCCAGTTTGTCCAGGAAGGGCATGTCACCGGCTGGGGAAGAACCGGCACCGCTCAGGTATACCGAGTTATCTTTATTGATCAGCATAACCGGTCGTCCATATCCATTGGCGATGGTAACAACTGCCCCGGGATCCTGATAGCCATCTTCATAGTTACGATCAAACACCACTTTCTTTTGCCGGGTTGTTGGATTAATCTGATAAACCCGCTCTTTACGATCACTGATCCAGCGTTCATAAATCCACGCCATTGTTTCATTACCCCAGGTAATTCGAGAGTAACGCAACGGTAAACTGATTAGCTCCTGAGGTGAAGAGGTAAAAGGATAATCCCACATAAAAACTTTATCGCGGATGTCGGTCTTTACTTTGGGATCACCTCCGTCTTGTGCTTGCGCCCATACCAGCGTGGCCGGCTTATCGGCACGCCAGGAGTGTGAGCGGGGCTCGCGTTCCACGGCATTAAACCCTATCGGGATGTAATCCAACAACGGAATTTTGGCAACCTCTTTCACCAGCTTTCCATTCAAATCGATGACTTGAATGGTTTTTGGAAATAGTCCTGCCGGTACCAGGTAGGAGTAAGGCCGTTGAATGGTTTCAGTCAAAATTAATTTTCCATCCGGAGAGGGAGTGAAGTCAGCATGAATGGCTTTACTACTGATCGTTTTTTCCGGCCCGCCAAGTTGTTTCAGCACGAGATCCGATTGGGTATAATAATCAAACGCGGCCTCATCATACGGATTTTTTAGGAGATCCTGGTAGGTGCGCGAGGGGGCTTTTCTACCCAGGTTTTCTTCAATAATCGGCCCGGTAGGTATCCGTGATTTTTCTGCCAGTGGTTTCAGGTCAAGCGGTACTGCGGTGAACAGAATATGTTGTGAATCGGATAGCCAATACATACCTCCCATCGCTGCATTTACTTGACGCTCGGATATTTTGGTGGCTGCAAGTGTTTCAAGTTCGATCACCCACAAGTCGATTTGGTTGGCATTGTTTTGCAGAAAGGCAAGTCGCTTGCTATCCGGTGAGAACATGACTTGACTGGCGGTAAGCGGATTGGGTAAATTCTTGATGTCAAATTCCTGATTGTCGCTTACTCGTTTAACTTTGATTCCAATAGAATAATTGCTACGGCTTGGGCCAAAGTTCTGGGGATTTATACGCAGTCCGCCAATACGCAATTCGGGTCGTGACAACTGCTCGATGGTCGGAAAATCAGAACGTTCCAACAGCAACATCCACTGCTTGTCAGGCGAGAAGGTAACGATTGGAGTTAGGGGAGCCTCCAATAATTTCGCAATTTCTTCCGGAGGGCGTTGGTAGCCTACGTTTTCCTGCGCTAGGGTAATCGTTGAAAACAGGAGCCCGAGGTAAAGCAATCTTTTCATAAGGGAATGGTTAGGAAGGTGAAAGTAAAGCAAAACTGAATACTATTATTTTCAATTCCGCAAAAACCAATATTTTAAGGACAATCGGCTTAAAAAAGTCCGATTCTTGAGGTAATTTTCGGATTCAAATTCATTCCTATGCTAGAACTCTTGGTTTTAACCCATTCTGTCATTCGCTATTTCGTTCTGATTTTTCTGCTGGTGGTCATCGTTCGCTCGTTTTCAGGCTGGCAAAAAAAATCAGCTTATACCGCGTTGGATGATAAAATGAGTTTATGGTTATTTATTTTTACCCATACTCAATTGTTGCTGGGCCTCATCTTGTATTTCATTAGTCCAGCCGTTATTTTCAGCGGTGCCTCGATGAAAGATTCAGTAGCACGCTATTGGTTAGTGGAGCATATTTCCATGATGTTAATAGCCATTATCTTGATTACGATGGCACGCATCACCGCCAAGAAATTGAGCGAAGCCTATGCCCGGCATAAGCGAATGTTTATTTTCAATACCCTGGCTTTGATCATTATTATACTAGCTATCGCGCAAAGTCAACGCGGGTTCTTCAGTTTACCGATGTAAGGGGCAGGATTTGGAAAATCCGGCTCAATTTTGGTGGCTGATTTCCCATCCTTGTTTAAAGTGCTAATTTTAGAAACTAATCAGGTAATCATGAAATACGGTATTGCGTTAATCTTGAGTTGGGTAGGCTTTTTTCTCCACGCTCAGGAGATTAGTCCGCGGTATGAATTGGTTAAGATGGAAGACAACATTAATACGTTGTACCATCAGGTTTCACCGGTTATTTCTATTGATGGAACCAGACTTTATTATTTCGTCAGCAATCACCCACAAAATACCTACGGAAAGGAGAACAGTCAGGACATCTGGGTCTCTACGTTGGATGATAAAGGCGTGTGGTCGGAAGGTAAACGCGTAGGCCCGCCCCTTAACCAAAATCGCTATAACCAGGTATTTAATGTTTTGACAGACGGGTCGCTGTTGGTACGGGGTGGCCGCGCAAAAAATTCAAAGGGATTTTCGATTGTAAGCCCTGGGGGTGGTTGGACTGAACTTAACATTCCGGGATTTGCCGATATGGATAAAGGAATTTTTAATGGAGCTACGATTTCGGCTGATGCAAAGCAATTAATTCTTTATTTCTCTGAAAAAGCTGGGGATAAATTCAGTGACTTGTATCTTTCCAAACAAGAAGGCGGACAATGGTCACGTCCCGTTAAGTTAAAGATCAGTTCAGCAGCCGATGATTATAGTCCGTTTCTGGCCCCCGATCAAAAAACACTTTATTTTTCAAGCGATCGATTTTCAAAAGACAAGGTAGGGGGAACAGATATTTATAAAACGACCCGGTTGGATGATACCTGGCTAAATTGGTCAGAGCCGGTGAACCTCGGGCGCGCAATCAACACACCGGTTGGGGATGCTTATTTCTCCATCGACACCCATGGAAATATTTTTACAGCCCGTTCTGGTGCGCGGGTGGATGGCGGAAATTTTGATTTGTTCATTCTCAGACCTCGGAATTTTAAAATTCTGATTACGGGTACTACCTACAGCGATAAAACAAAACAACCGGTTCAATCCGCAATCGAGGTAAAAATGAAGGAGCAAAAGCCAGTGAATTTGCGCACTACACCCAATGGCACCTTCGAAACCCGCACTCCCGAAATCGAAGCCTATACGATCACGGCAGCCTCCAACGGATTTTTGCCGTTTACCCAAACTTATAAAGTGCCTCGGATTAATCGGGACACCACGCTACATGTCGATATCTTTTTAACTCCGCTGGCTAAGCAGTTAGTATTGGCTGGTGATGTGCTGGACAAAAAAACCAACCAAAGAATCGGAAGTTCAAAAGTGGAGGTTGTCTATAAACCCGACCGTACGGTTTCCTATTCATTAACAGCTACCGAAGGGAGTTACCAGCAAAATATTTCCGGTCTCGGCTGGTATTTATTGACTGGCTCGGCTGAGGGCTACCTGAATGCGACCGATAGTGTAGAAGTAATTAGTGATGAGATAACCCCGGTGATCAAGAATCTTTCCTTGACTCAGATTGAAGTTGGATTGACCGTTCGGTTGAAAAATATCTATTTTGATTTTGATAAAACCACACTTAAGTCTGAATCCTTTATTGAGTTAAACAAAGTGGTTGATTTTCTGAAACGGAATCCCACCGTATCGATTGAAATTTCTGGACACACCGACAGTAAAGGTTCGGATACCTATAATCAAACCTTGTCTCAAGGTCGTTCACAAGCGGTAGTCGATTATCTGATTAGTCAGGGCATTGACGCATCTCGATTGGAAGCTCATGGCTACGGAGAATCCAAACCCATCGATTCAAATGATACCGAAGAAGGCCGGGCCAACAACCGAAGAGTGGAGTTTACCGTGCTAAAAGTTTAATCGCCATCTGGCGACTCAAATTCGTGATGGCAGTTTTCGCAGTGGTATACTTTTTTTGTCGGCAAAAACAGTAACGACTTAAGTTCAGTGATCAGAAAGGATAGTTTCCCTTCCCGGCTGGGCTCATAAGCAAGATCCGTAGAATAGCAAACAGGACAATGTCGTTTTAACGTTTTTTCTTCCTCCAGAACTTCTTTAACCCGTGCTAGATCCTTTTCAAAGATGTAGAGCCGAATTCCGGGAAACAATTCATTTTGGATTGGGTAAAGTGACACAAAATTTTCATCCGTTAGAAAACAGGGAATGCCAAAGGCATCTAGTTTGGTCTTGGCCAGGTTGGCATTCACCACGGTATTGTAAGCATGGAATACAATAATCTTCTCCGGAGCAGTTTCCATTGGGTTAAGATACTCAAACCGGGTTCGGTAAAAAAGGTTTAGGATACCGGTCGATGGGCGCACATGGGCTGAAAATTTTTTAAGTACCTTGTAACATCCCTGAAATTCCACCGTCTAGCCCATGTAAACGATGAATCTCGAAGTGTTTGAAAATCGGGTTCTACCTGTAAAAAACAAGCTTTTTCGGTTTGCTTTTCGGCTTCTCGGAAGCTCGGAAGAAGCCAAAGACGTTGTACAGGAAGTTCTGATTAAGGTGTGGAACGGGCGCGATCAACTGGCGGCTGTGCAAAACATGGAGGCTTGGTGTATGCGCATCACCAAAAATCTTTCACTCGATCGGCTTCGTGCCCGGCAACGCAGATCAACTGACTCGCTGGAATCGACCACCGAAATTCATCAGGAAGCATTAACCCCTCATGAGAGGACAGAAATTCATGAGAACATGGAGCGAATAACCGAAATGATAGCTGCGTTGCCCGAGAAGCAACGCCAGGTGATACACCTCCGCGATGTGGAAGGGTATAGTTACAATGAGATATGTGAGATTCTGGAACTGGACATGAACCAGGTAAAAGTGAATTTGTTTCGCGCTCGCAATGCGGTGCGCGATAAGTTGGTAAAAATTAATGCCTATGGACTCTAAGCAAATAGAAAGCTTGCTGGAGAAATATTGGAATTGCAATACTTCGTTGGAGGAGGAGCAAAGTTTACGCGGCTATTTTCGGGGCCCGGTGCCCGAAAGTATGAATGAAGTAGCGCAGATGTTCCGGTATTTTGAAAGTCAGAGAAAGCAAGAGCTGAACAGCCCTGATTTTGATTCGACCATAACCCGTAAAATCAAGCAATCAAAGCCTCACAGTAATGTGGTTCGGTTAGCCTATTTCTATGGACGAATTGCAGCTGGCCTGTTGGTAGTGGTAGCCGCCACATATTTTGTACGGCAAGAGGTGCGCAAGGCTTATCCACCGGAGATCGCAGATACCTATAGCGACCCCAAGCTGGCACTGGAAGAAACCAAGCGTGCCTTGATGATGATTTCAAAAGGATTTAATAAAGCCCAGCATGAAGCTGGAAAGATAAAAGTATTCAACGAAGCCGAGGAGAAAATTCAAGGCACGTTGCCGGATACAAAAGAAGTGGATGGACAGATTTAAAAATAATTGAGAAGAAAAATGAAAAACAATATGAAAAAGTTTGTGATTGGATTGATGATGGTGGTGGCCTCTGTGGCTGCTCAGGCTCAGGGTGATGCGATTTCAAAGTTCTTCACCAAGTACCAGAATGATGAGTCGTTTAGTCAGGTGAATATGAGCAGTAAAATGTTTAGCCTGATGGCAAATCTGGAAGTGGAAAACCCGGAGGATCAGGAAGTGGTTGAAATGATCAGCAAGTTAAAGGGCCTGCGGATACTGGCCAAGGAAGAGGCGCGTAACTCCCGCGAGCTTTATAAAGAGGCTTTGGGCATGATTCCGAAAAACGAGTTCGAAGAACTGATGTCGGTGCGTGATAAAGACAAAGACATGAAATTCTATATAAAGGAGTCGGGTGGCAAAATCAGCGAGCTGGTGATGGTTGCCGGTGGTAATGAAGAGTTTATGATTCTAAGCTTGTTTGGTGAGATTGATCTGAAGCAGGTCTCCAAGATCAGCAAGAAAATGAACATTGACGGATTGGAAAATCTTGAAAATATCAAGGAGAAGAAGAACTAATTGAAAAAAGGTGAAGGATGTGTAAAAGCCGCGCATCCTTTTCTTTTCATTTTCGTCTAAGAAAGCATACTATGAATTCACTCAAATTGATTGTCGCACTCATGCTGGTAACGGGCAGTGTGATGGGGCAAAGTACCAGCTATCAAATCTTAAAGGATAAATTCAGGGATCAGCCAAATGTGGAGAGTTTCTCGTGCAGTGGCTGGTTGGGCCGCCTGGTATTTAAAATGGCCGGGGAGCCTGAATTTTATAAAGCCATCCAGGATTTGAATCATGTGCGTGTGATGTCAATTCCAACGGAAGAATTTGCAACTCAGCGGTTAACCGTAAATGGATTTAGACGGGTTTTGAGGAATGATTCTTTTGAGGAACTGGCGGTCGTGCGTGATCAGGGTGAGGTGGTTTCAATATATCTCCGGGAGGGAAAGAATAATCGCAATACGTATTTTGTGTTGGTGGAGGAAGAGGATGAGGTGGTCGCCATTGAATTAAGTGGTTATATTGATCCTGCCCTATTGAACCCGGATAAAACCACTATTTCTTACAATCGTTAACTATGAGAATCGCATTATTATTGCTCATGATATCTACGGCTGGTTGGGGGCAAACCAAAACAACCAATTCTCTGGATGAAAAATACGAGGGATTGTCGTTATTCTTCTATCGCAATACGTTGCGCATGCTCAATCAATCGGATGATCCGTCTTTTGATGAATTGATTAAGGATATTGAAAAGATGAAATTCCTGATGATCGATAAAGCGGGTTCACAGTTTACCAAGGAAGACTATCAAAAGCTATTGACCGGATATAAGTCCGAAAACTATGAAGAGATGATGAGTGGCCGGATGGAAGGTAGAAATTTTGACGTGTATCTGCGTGAAAGCGGAGGCGATGTGAAGGGTACGGTCATTTTGGCCAATGACTCCACCAGCTTGATGGTATTGGATATTCTGGGGAAAATATCCTTATCAAAGGTGCAGGAGTTTTTCAATGCGATTGATAACAGTACGGATATTGGAAGCAAGATAAAGGACTTTGCATCCGGCAAGGACGATAAAAAGAAAAAAAAGGATCACATCATTGACTAAATTTCCTCTCGTTGGAAACAGTTTTATCCATTCATAAGCTGACCAAAAATTTTGGAAAGCTCTGTGCCGTAAATCAACTTGACCTGGAAGTAAAACGGGGCCAGGTGTTTGGCATGCTCGGTCCTAACGGAAGCGGTAAAACTACCACCCTGGGAATGCTGATGGGGGTAGTCAATCCAACCTCCGGAAGTTTTAGCTGGTTTGGTGAATCGCCTTCTCATCATACCCGCAAGAAAATTGGAGCGGTACTGGAACATCCAATCTTTTACCCCTATCTGAGCGGCCAAAAGAACCTCGAACTCAATGCCATGATTAAGGGTGCTGACCCCGCCAATATTCCCAAGGTGCTCGAGACCGTTGAACTCTCCGCTCGCAAAGACGATAAGTATCGAACCTATTCTTTAGGAATGAAGCAGCGGTTAGCCATTGCTTCAGCGTTGGTAAGTGATCCGATTATTTTGATTTTGGATGAGCCCACCAATGGGCTTGACCCGATGGGAATTGCCGAAATTCGCGAAATCATTAAGAAGATAGCGGCTGACGGAAAGACCATTATTCTGGCAAGCCATTTATTGGATGAAGTGCAGAAAGTTTGCACCCACTTTGCCGTATTGAAGCGTGGAAACCTGATGCATATGGGGCCTGTGGATGATGTCGGAAAGGGAGAGGAGATTGTGGAAGTACAGGCTTACCATGACGATTTAGGTATTCTTTTACAGGAGTTTGTGGGTAGTGCCACCATCAAAAAGGAGAATGGATTATTCCAGGTAATGATGAAAGACGGTTATCACAGCAAGGACTTAAACCGGTTTTTGTTTGATAAAGGAATTGTTGCTTCGCACCTGGCTACCCGAAAAAAGAGCCTGGAGAAGCAATTTCTTGAAATTCTGGCTGACACAAAATCGTAGGTATTTATTGACTGAACATATGCTACACCTCCTCCGGATAGATTTAAAGAAAATGACCAGTTACAGAACCTTTTGGGTAATCTGTGGCCTGTATTTTCTTACACTGGGCTTTACTACCGCCAGTGGCATGGAGATTCTGAAGTGGCTGGCCAGTAAGGGCGCTGAATTTGGAGCTTCGATCAATATCAACCGCATTCCATTGTATCATTTTCCGGATATCTGGCAAAACCTGATTTGGATCAGCGGTTTGTTTAAAATCGTGTTGGCCGTTATGGTGGTGATTTCCATTACCAACGAATATCAATACCGCACTATTCGTCAGAACATCATTGATGGCCTCAGCCGGTGGGAGTTTTTGCAATCCAAGATCCTCACAAATGTTCTGTTAAGTTTGATGAGTGTGGTGATGATCCTTTCCATTGCCTTAGTGACAGGATTTATTTATACACCAACCATTGAGTGGACGTATTTTTTCGGAGGCACCGAATTTTTTATTGCCTATTTCATTGAAGTGTTTGCCTTCCTTTCCTATGCGTTGATGCTGGGTGTATTGGTACAACGTTCTGGGTTAACGATTGTATTGCTAATGCTCTCGCATATGATCGAGGCCATTATTAAAGTCAATGTTTTTCGTTCCGGGGTGGAGGATCAAATCGGGTGGTTGAAACAATTTTTCCCATTGGAGTCAATCACTAACCTCGTTCCACTTCCCTTTGCCCGGTATGCGTTGCAGGAAATACAGGATTACGTTGCTCTTGGTGCTGTGGCCATTGCATTAGGCTGGACAGTCTTGTTTAATTATTTCGCCTACCTGAAACTGAAAAAGTCTGATATCTAATCCTTTCATTTCAGGATTTTAATAAAGTGTTTGTTGGTAATGGTATATCCACGATTGAGGTAGAAATCGTGGCTATCCACTCGTTTCAGGTTACTGGTTAATTCTACCTTGAAACAATCCTGAGTTTGAAAATAGGCCTCTGCGGCAAGCAAGAGTTGCCCACCCACTCCGCTGCCGCGCACGGATTCATCTACACAAAATGCAGTAATTCTTCCAATGGGATTGGAATGGTGCATGGCGGAATAGATCAGAAGTGAAATAAAACCAATTGTATAGTGCTCATCCCGGGCTACCAATAAATAGTACCCAGGGTTTTGGTGTTCCTGAATTTTTTTCAAGGTTTGTTGAGTTGATGCCGGATATCCCAATTGTGTCAGCAGGGCAGCCAGTTGTGGTGCATCGTGAATGTGGGCCGGTTCGATCCGAATTTGCATGGCGTTGTAAACCGTATTGAAGATACGTACTTTTGATTAGATGGATCCCGGTATAACAAAACTTTTAGGGCTAGTGGCGGGGTTACTCACAACCATGGCGTTTATCCCACAAGTACTCAAAACCTGGCGCACAAAATCAGCCCGCGACTTGTCGTTGGTTATGTTCTCTTTGTATTGCCTGGGCGTATTTCTATGGATGATTTACGGCTTTATGATTAACGAGTTGCCGGTCATTTTATGGAATATCATCACCCTGATTTTGGCTTCGATCATCCTCTTTTTTAAGATCCGGTTTAAGGATTAATGGTCGCAGGCACAGTGTTTATTGCTCGCAGCTTTTTCAAAGCATTCTTTCCCCTCTTTATAAGAGAACCATGCCAGCCCAAGTGTGCCGAGTGCGTCAGCATAGGCAAAACCGGTCCAGCTGTAAATAGCACTTGAGGCCAGCAGGACACAAGACATATAAATACAAACCTTAGTACAATTGGCATCGGCCAGGATGGCATCGGAGCTGAGTTTACGACCAGTTTTGATCTTGCCATAAATCAGAGCCAGCATCACGAGGATGGAAATGGTGGAGACAACAACTCCCCAGAAAGTAGTGATGGGTTTTTGCTTAAGATACATTATCAGTAAGGAAGAAGTCACCAATCCAACTACAAGTATATAGAATGAAGTCCCGGTAATCTTAAGTGCTGTTCTTTCAAACTCACTTCGGTTGCTGGTTGGGTGTTGCCGGATGCGGAGCACCATGTACACGATGCCAATACCCGAAATCATTTCGATAAAACTATCTACACCAAATCCGAAGAGAGCCAGTGTTTCGTCTTCAAAACCAAACCACGTTGAAATGATTCCCTCGGCCAGGTTATAAACAATCGTAAACACCCCCAGCGCAAAGGCAAGGTCATACCATTTTCTTTCTTCATCTTTGGGAAGGGCCACAGATTCCACAACTGAAAAGTAATAGGGCCTGCCATCGTATCAAACGCATTTCAGAAAAAAGTAAGGTTGTTGCAACCATGCTACACGTTGAGCCTTGCCTGATGCAACAGAGTTTCACGTATCTATAAGGAGTTTAAAAAAGTTCCCATGATTGAATGATGGCAGGATTTTTTTGGGTGGATAGCCAAATTGACTGTATTGGATCTGTGATTTCTGTCGTTTTGACCCGGATTGTTGGCAGGAATGATCCTTGATCTAGAGACAAAGCAATAACATGATTATGAGACGAACGAATTGGATCAGTGCAGACGTATTACAAAGTATTGACATTGCCAATACCCTTCAGGGGGGCGTATCACAACCTGAAGTGCAATTAACTAAGTTGCCGGATGGTCGTCAGATTGAGTTGAAGGTACCGGGAATCTCCAATCAGCAGATGCATGTTAAGATTAACAATAATCAGTTGATTGTGTATTATGAAATTTTAGTGGAAACACGAGATAAAATAATTCCGATACCTTTCATCGTGTATAACAAGCCCATTCCCTACTATATTGATGCGAACCGGATCAAAGCCATGTATGAAGATAAAGTGCTTACGGTTCAATTGCCGTACAACGAACTGGCCAATGGGTTCCACCGCGATATACCGATCGAGAGTTAATCAACAATAGCCTGATAGGTTGCGATTTTGAATTTGTCGCCAAGACTGCGCAGGGGCGCATTATACATGTTGGTATAAATCAAGGCAACTAACTTTTCTTTTGGATCAGCCCAATATTGCGTGCTGAAGGCGCCTCCCCAGGAGAAACTTCCCACTGAATAAACGGAGAGATAATCATTGGAGGCTGTTTCTAAACCAAAGCCGAGTCCAAATTGAGTGGTTAGTGGAGGTTGAACCTGGTTGGTTAGCATGAGTTCTACCGTTTTTCGGCTGAGCAGACGAGTTCCATTGTACGTGCCTCCGTTAAGGAAGAGTTGAAGGAACCGGGCATAATCTTCAATGGTACCGGAAAGTCCGGCACCACCTGAATAATAGGTACCCGCAGTTGCCGGATAATTTGGATCAACCTGATCATAAATCTTTCCTTTGACGGTTACCGCCTTCCCATTTTGAGTTTCACATAGGGTTACCAATCGGCTATACTTTTCTTTGGGCAGGTAGAAATAGGTGTCTTTCATGCCCAATGGTAAAAAAATCCGTTTCTGAAAGAATTCATCCAGCGACATACCCGACCAGATTTCAACTAAGTAGCCCAACACATCTGTATTCAAACCATAGGTATAGCGTTCGCCTGGATGATGTTTGAGTGGAAGTTGGGCAAGCAGTTTGATTTTATCAGCCAGTTTCCCCGTGTTGTTACCAATACCACTAGGTACCCCCGCTTTCGCGTAAATCCCTTTCATCTCCCGACTTCCTATGGCGGCATAATCAATACCGGAAGTGTGGGTAAGCAACTGCCGGATGGTGGGCTCGCTTTTAGCCGGCTCTGTAGAGTAACTGGAGTCGGATTCATTGAAGTTAACCAGCACCCGCGGATTCTTGAGTTCAGGGATATATTTTGAGACTGGTTCATCGAGCAAAAACTTACCTTCTTCCCATAACATCATTACCGCTAAACTGGTAATGGCTTTGGTTTGTGAAGCGATCCGAAAAATATGATCAGTTTTCATTGGCGTCTTCGTGTCAGCATCACTAAAGCCATAAGCCTTCTGGTATACAATCTTTCCCTGGCGCGCAATCAGGACCACGGCACCGGGTATTTGCTGAGTCGAGAGATACTCTTGAACCAGATTGTCAATCCGTCCTAATCGCTCAGAAGAAATTCCAGCTTGTTCCGGTTTGCCGGGCATCAGGTTTTGAGCTACCGCGGTATATCCTACCAGAAGGGCAATGACAATTAAAAATATTTTCATTATGGTATTCATTTTTGCATGAGTCTATTAAAGTCCTTTACTGCTAAAACCTCCGTCCACCGCAATATTCTGACCCGTAATGTAGCTGCTTTTGTCCATCGCCAGGTAGGCAGCCAGACTTGCCACTTCCTCCGGTTTACCAATGCGACCCATGGGAGTGGCGGCCAGGATTTTTTCCAGTCGATCGCGCTGCGTTAGCACCGGTTCAGTTAACGGGGTTTCTATATACCAGGGTGAAATGGCATTGACGCGGATGTGGTCAATACTCCATTCGGCTGCCAGATGCCGCGTAAGTTGAATGATCGCTGCTTTGGTCATGCCATAAGGCGGCCCACTCTGCACATCAACAGACCCTGCTACAGAGGCAAGATTTACCACACTGGCATTTCCTGATTTTTTTAATAGGGGATAGCAAGCCTGCGTCAAACTTAGCATGCTAAACAAGTTCGTTTCAAAAAGCTGACGCCATTCACTATCAGAATATTCGTTGAACTTTTTCCGCAGGTTGGTACCAACATTGTTGACAAGGACGTCCAGTTTACCCCAGTTTTCGGTTACTCGTTTCACCAGATCATTCCGGAACTCCGGGTTGTTTAAATCGCCTTCGTAGGTAAACAGGTTAGCCGAATTCTTTACTTTTCCCTGAATAGTTTTGGTATTGCGGGCAATCACCAATACTTCTGCTCCCAGTTCCAGAAATTCGCGGGTAATGGCCAGGCCAATACCTTTGGTGCCACCGGTTACCATGGTTTTTTTTCCTTGCAGGTTCCAACTCATAACGGTTGTTGTTTAGCCGATTCACTTTTTACCACCAAAAGGTACCAGTTATTATCTAACGGCAAATAACCTTGCTCATAACAAAAATGATAAATGGCTCCTTCTTTGGTTTTGTATTGACTGGTAAAGTAGGTAAAGTCAAAACCTCGTTCTACTAGCTTATCGCGGTTTACTTTGGTTTTTCCAGTGGTATTGAGCTCGAGCAAAATCCTTCGGTTTTTGCGCAGGATGTTCGTGACGTTGTTCATGTATACCGTTTCGTCACGGTTCAATTTGTTGTTATAGGCTACCCGACACTGGTCAGAGCAAAATTTTTTGTCAGAACGGCCTGTAATTTTTGACCCGCACTCCAGGCACAGTTTTTCTTGCTTTTTACCCATGATTTGAGGGTTTTTAAGGGTTTTGCTAGCCGTTTATAAACGTTTATAAACGAATATAAACGAAACTAATTGATTAATAAACGACTAACCTGCCGGCACCCCCACACCTTTGCATCGTCAGTCGACAATAACCCGGCTGACGGAAGTCGAAAATCAATGTTTAACAATTAAATACTACAATTATGAAAAGTGTTAGAAACAGTGTTCAGTTGATCGGTCGGTTGGGTAAAGACCCGGAAGTGAAAACCTTTGGCAAGAGCCAGAAGGCATCATTCTCGATTGCTACTACCGATACGTACAAAAATGCCAAGGGCGAGAAGGTGGAAGACACCCAATGGCACAACGTGGTTATCTGGGGTAAGCTGGCTGATATAGCCGGACAGTACCTGAAGAAGGGCGCGGAAGTAGCCGTTGAAGGCAAGCTTGTTCACCGTGTGTATGAAACGGACAAGGGCGAGAAGCGCTACATTACCGAGATCAATGTGAACGATCTTGCCATGTTGGGTGGTAAAAGCAAATAAGTAACCCAATTAAAATGAAGGAAGCCACCCGAATTTGGGTGGCTTTTTCGTTTTATATACAAACCCGCGTTTTTGTACCTTTAAACGCAATGCCCACTAAATCTTTAATAAGCCTCGGCATCAGTATTCTTATGCTCGGCTCCTGTTCATCCCGGGATAATCAACCCCAACTGCGCGGATGGATGACCACACCCGATCGGTCAAAACTTCTTGCAGCAGAGCCAGCCATGCTGTTTACAACGGACACTGTTGATGGCGATATTGTGGAAGTCGATACGTCAATCACCTATCAATCCGTAGATGGGTTTGGATTTGCTTTAACCGGTGGCAGCGCCATGTTGCTAAACACCAGGTTAACACCCGGGCAACGTTCTGCATTATTACGAGAGCTCTTTCTTACAGAAAGCACGGGAATTGGAATAAGTTACCTGCGGATAACCATTGGCAGCTCTGACCTGGATGAGCTAATCTTCACGTATAACGATTTACCTCCCGGTCAAACAGATCCGGGCTTAACCCGATTCAGTCTGGCCTATGATACGCTCCATTTGATTCCGGTATTAAAGGAGATCCTATCGTTAAATCCCCAACTTAAAATTATGGCAAGTCCATGGTCGCCCCCCGTGTGGATGAAAACAAACGGGCTGCCCAAAGGCGGAAGTCTGAAGCCTGAGTATTATCAGGTGTATACCGATTACTTTGTTAGGTATATTCAAGAGATGACGAATAAGGGGATCACCCTGCATGCGATTACTATTCAGAATGAGCCAGAAAACCCAAACAACACCCCCAGTTTAGTCATGACGGCTGCTGAACAGAATGAGTTTATCAAAAAGCACCTGGGTCCAGCATTTCAAGCTGCGGGCATCACAACTAAAATTGTGCTGTTTGATCACAATTGTGATCATCCGGAATATCCGATTTCGATCTTGAATGATTCGGAGACCAAGCCATGGGTTGACGGATCAGCGTTTCATCTGTATGTAGGTGAGATTACTGCTTTAGCTCAGGTGCATGCGGCTCATCCAGATAAAAATATCTATTTCACAGAGCAATGGACATCCGGCAAGGGTAACTTTGGCGGAGACTTGCGATGGCATGTTAAGAATCTGATTATTGGAGCAACCCGAAACTGGAGCCGGACGGTAATCGAATGGAATCTGGCGGCTGATGAGAACTTTGATCCCCATACGAATGACGGAGGGTGTGACCTCTGCCAGGGAGCGCTAACCGTAGGGGATAGCGTTAGCCGCAACGTATCGTATTATATCATCGGCCATGCATCGCGTTTTGTTCCTGCGGGTTCGGTTCGCATTGAATCAACGTTGATTGAAGGTTTACCGAATGTGGCTTTTCTTACCCCAACCGGTAATAAAGTCCTGATCGTGGTTAACGACCAGGACGAACCGAAGTCTTTCGCGATTCGGTTTACCAACCGGATGGCTTCAGCTACGCTTAGCGGTGGGGCAGTCGCAACTTATGTTTGGAAATAAAGGTATCTCTATGAAGAGTGCAATCATTTTATTGGTCTTGGTGATGATGGCTCACATTACCAAGGCGCAGGACAAGGAATACATCAATCCGTTTGCCATCAAACCATCCGGTTATACCCACGTGGTTGTAACGGGGCCCGGAAAAACAATCTACATTTCGGGTCAGGTATCGGTGGATGCGGCCGGTTTACCTATTGGAAAAGGTGATTTACGCAAGCAAGTGACACAGGTGTATGAAAATTTGAAAACAGCGTTGACTGCAGCCGGGGCAACATTTGCTGATGTGGTCAAAATGAACACCTATGTAGTCAATTATAACCCTGCCCACCTGGCCGTGATTCGGGAGGTGCGGTCGGGGTATCTATCCAAGGAGAACCCTCCGGCCAGTACTCTGGTGGGTGTGCAGGCGTTATATCATCCCGATCTCCTGATTGAAATTGAGGCAATTGCGGTGACAAAATAATTTGTTTTTACAGAACCTGCGCATTCTTTACCTTTGCGGACCCTGCAGAAGGCAGGTCTTTTTACACATTCTGGTTCCGTAGTACAATGCCCGCCCGATCCGAACGCAGGGTATCCGAAATAACTAAAGATGTTTTGGATCGTTCGGGCGGGGATAGTATTTCATCCCGCCAAAGCGGGACGATTCTGAAGATGCAGGTATGCCGGGACTAGAACATAGTGAATTAATCCTCAGCAGGAGGATGATATGATATTATTGGTTCCGTAGTACAATGCCCGTCCGATCCGAGCGCAGGGTATCCGAAATAACTAAAGATGTTTTGGATCGTTCGGGCGGGGATAGTA
>ERZ1066115.124-NODE-124-length-26475-cov-18.369493_pt1 | contig 26475 bp, 18 predicted proteins | sample MGYA00382762_ERZ1066115 | MGnify/ENA primary metagenome ERZ1066115 (study PRJEB33369, sample SAMEA5778345) | biofilm metagenome | biome: Industrial cooling water; feature: Water cooling tower basin; material: Biofilm | place: United Arab Emirates | collected... | reverse complement strand
AGCTCGACGGCGAGGGCGAAGGCTTCGTCCAGGTCGCGGCCGGCGACGAGCAGGCCGTGGTTGGCGAGCAGGCAGGCCTTGCGCTCGTGCATGGCCTGCAGTGCCACGGTCGACAAGGCTTCAGACCCAAAAATGGCGTAGTCGGCGCAGCGGATGGTCGTGCCGCCGAAGCGCGCGATCATGTAGTGAAAGGGCGGAATCTCGCGGCGCAGGCAGGCCAGGCTGACCGCGAACGGCGAGTGCGCATGCAGCACGGCGCCGACTTCCGGCCGGCTGGCGTAGAGGTCGCGGTGAAAGCGCCACTCCGACGACGGCTTGCGCGGCCCTTGCCAGCTGCCGTCGAGGGCCATCAGCGGGATGTCGTCCAGGCTCAGCGCCGCGTAGGGAAGGCCGGTCGGGGTGATCAGGAAACCGTCGCCGCAGCGTACCGAGAGGTTGCCGGAGGTGCCCTTGTTGAGCCCGGCCGGCTGCATGGCGCAGGCCTTGGCGATCAGTTCGCTACGCAGGTTGTTCATTGTGCTCAGGCGTAAATGGTGGCCAGCGGCAGCAGCAGGCCGAGGCTGGCGAATTCGGCGCAATCGTCGTCGGTAAATGGCAGGTAACGCCAGCCGATGTCGCCTTCGCGGCGATAGATTTCAACGCTGCGCTCGTCCTGCGCGACCAGCACGTATTCCTGGAGCGAGGGGATGCGGCGGTAAGCGGCCAGCTTTTCACGGCGGTCGGTGGCTTCGGTCGACGGCGACAGGACTTCGACGATCAGCGTCGGGTCGTCGATCACCCGCTGTTCGTCGGCCAGCGGCTGCGGCTGGCAGCGCACCACCAGGTCGGGGTAGTAGAAGGCGTTGGCCGCTGCCGCGTGTACCTTGAGATCGGCGATGAAGGTTTCGCAAGGGCGCCCGGCGAGGTGCCGCTTGAGTGCGACAAACAGGTTGCCGCTGATCCGGTTGTGCTTGACCGTGGTCCCGGTCATTGCGTGGATTTCGCCATCGACGTACTCGTGCTTGAGCTCGGCGCTGGCGTCGAAGGCCAGGTATTCGGCGGGGCTGAGCAGATGCGGCTTGCGGGCAGGACTGGGCATGAAAAACCTCAAGGTCGGCGGCGTGCCGCCCATTCTCTCATTTTTCGCCGGCGGCTTCCGGGTAGAGCGCGTGCAGGCCGGCGGTGCTGGCCGGGCAGACGCCGCGCTCGGTGATCAGCGCGGTGACCAGGCGGGCCGGGGTGACGTCGAAGGCCGGGTTGGCCACGGTTTCGCTGGCCGGCAACTGGCGCAAGGCACTGGGCTGGGCATGCTGGTCGAGGCCATGCACCAGGCGAAATTCGTCGCCGTCGCGTTCCTCGATCGGGATCGCATCACCGCTGGCGCAGGCGAAATCGAGGGTCGAGCGCGGCGCCGCGACGTAGAAGGGGACGCCGTTGTCGGCGCAGGCCAGGGCCTTGAGATAGGTGCCGACCTTGTTGGCGACGTCGCCGTTGGCGGCGATCCGGTCGGCGCCGACGATCACCGCATCGACCTGACGGTTGCGCAGCAGGATGCCGGCGGCGTTGTCGGCGAGCAGCGTGTGCGGCACGCCGTGCTGCGCCAGTTCCCAGGCGGTGAGCAGGCCCTGGTTGCGTGGCCGGGTTTCCGAGACCAGCACCTCGACCGGGACGCCGGCAGCGTGCGCGGCATAGACCGGCGACAGCGCGGTGCCCCAGTCGACCGTCGCCAGCCAGCCGGCGTTGCAGTGGGTCATGATCCGCAGCGGCAGGCCGTTGCGGGCGGCGATCAGTTCGCCCCAGGCGGCCAGGCCGTGGCGGCCGATGGCGGCGTTCTGGGCGACGTCCTCGTCGGCAATCGCGGCGGCTTCCTGCCACGCCGCCGCATGGCGGGCGGCCGGCGGCAGCGGGCGCAGATGGCGGGCCATGCGCGCCAGTGCCCAGTGCAGGTTGACGGCGGTCGGCCGGGTCGCGCCGAGCTGGGCGATGGCAGCGTCGAGGCGGGCGTCGGAGGCTTCGAAATCGAGCGCGATGGCCAGGCCGTAGGCGGCGGTGGCGCCGATCAGCGGCGCGCCGCGCACCTGCATCGCGCGGATCGCGTGCGCCGCCTGGTCGAGGCTGGCGACGCGGACCCAGGCCAGCGCGTGCGGCAGGCGGGTCTGGTCGATGATGTCGATACAGTTCTGCGCCGGGTGGGCGCGCACGGTGCGGGTTGGGATGCCGTCGATGTTCATGGTTCAGCCTGCGAGGAAAGCGGCGGCCAGTGGGCCGCGAAGCCGGGGATTTTAGCAGCCCGGGTCGGGCCGGCGCCGGGCGCCGTCCGCGCGCGGCTTGTCAGGGACAGCTTTTTTACGGATGATTTTTGCCGGTTTTTTGTTTTTTCACCCGTTGACCGTGGAACTGCCCATGCACACCCCGTTTCAGATTGCCTCCCGCTTCCCGCAGATGGGGACGACCATTTTCACCGTGATGTCCAAGCTCGCCGCCGATTGCGGCGCGGTGAACCTGTCGCAGGGCTTTCCCGATTTCCAGGCCGAGCCGGCGCTGTTCGACGCCGTGCATCGCCACATGCTCGCCGGCCGCAACCAGTACGCGCCGCTCGCCGGCATGCCCGAACTGCGCGCCGCCGTCGCGGCCAAGGTCGAGGCGCTGTACGGCGCCCGCTACGACGCCGACAGCGAAATCACCATCACCGCCGGGGCGACCCAGGCCTTGTTCACCGCGATTGCCGCGCTGGTTCATCCCGGCGACGAGGTGATCGTCTTCGACCCGGTCTATGACTCCTACGTGCCGGCGATTGAAACCGTCGGCGGCAAGGCGGTGCATGCCCACCTGCGCTTTCCCGACTACGCGCCGGACTGGGACGAAGTCGCGGCGCTGATCACCCCGCGCACGCGGATGATCGTCGTCAATACGCCGCACAACCCGACCGGCAGCCTGTTATCCACGGTCGACCGGCAAAAACTGGCCAATTTGCTGCGCGGCACCGACATCGTCATCCTCGCCGACGAGGTCTATGAACACATCGTCTTCGACGGCGCCGAACACGCCAGCTTCTGCGCCGACCCGGAACTGGCGGCGCGCAGCCTGGTGGTATCGAGCTTCGGCAAGACCTATCACATCACCGGCTGGAAAATCGGCACCATCGTCGGCCCGGCGGCGCTGATGGCCGAGTTCCGCAAGGTGCACCAGTTCAACGTGTTCACCGTCCATACCCCGTCGCAACTGGCGCTCGCCGAATACATGCAGGACCCGGCGCGCCACCTCGGGCTGGCGGCCTTTTACCAGCAGAAGCGTGAGTTCTTCCGGCAACTGCTCGCCGAGACGCCGTTCGAGCTGCTGCCCTGTCGTGGCACTTATTTCCAGCTTGCCGGCTACCGGCGAATTTCCGATCTGCCCGACCGCGAATTCGCCGAATGGCTGACCCGCGAAATCGGCGTTGCGGTGATCCCGGTCTCGGTCTTCCACCACGACGGCCGCGACGACCGCGTCGTCCGCTTCTGCTTCGCCAAGCAGGAAGCGACCCTGCTCGCCGCCCACGAACGGCTGCGTCGGCTGGGCAGCTGAGGCGGACCGCTGCAGCCGCAGCGGGGAAATGAAAAAGGGAAGCCGCCGGGGCTTCCCTTTTTTACCGGCGGTTTTTGCCGCCGGCGTCGGTCGACCGTGGAGACCGGCCGGTTGGGCTTAAACGCTACGCCCGACGTAGAGCAGCAGGCCCATGCCGATGGCGCCGAGCAGCAGATAGAGCTTCCACGGCGTCTTTTTCTCGGCGTAGGGGTCGGACAGCGCGCGTTCGGCACCGTCGGGCAGGCGCGCGGTCTGGGTCAGTGCGGTGCCGAAGGGGATGTTGATGCGGGCGCGGGTATTCACCGCCCAGCCGTTGGCGTCAAGGATCGGGCCGAGGTTGCGGTTGCGCAGCTTGAAGAAGGCCATCGCCATCGCCGGGCCGGAAATCATCAACATCAGCCCGGCCAGCGCCAGCGGCATTTGCCAGGCCTTGAGCCCGAGGAAGCCGGTGACCACCGAGGCCAGCGCGGTGCCGATGGCGCCGAGGGCGAGCCCGACGGCGGCGAAGATGCCGGCGAACTTGCCGGCGTCGAACGGCGTCGGCGCCGGGGCGGCCGGCTTGGCGCCGCTCTCCACTTTCTTGCCGGCATCGGCGACGGCGTTGGCGGCCAGGTCGTCGGCGGCCTTGGCACGGGCCGAGGCGAGTTTCTGCGCCTGCTCGGCGACCAGGCGCACGATCTTCTTGTACGGCGACCAGAAGGCCTGGCGGATGCTGATCGGGTGTTCGACGATCTTGACGATGGTCGCGTCCCAGTCGCGGCCGTCGCGGTCGTAGAAGACGCCGTTGCGGCCGACCATCAGCTGGTCGGAATCGCCGGCGGTGAAGGCGGCGGCGACGGTCATTTTCTCGCCGCCACGCACGCAGTCGCAGTAGGCGAGATAGACGCCGGAGAGCCCGGCCAGCGCGGCGTGCTTGCCGGCGTCGAGAACCTTGACCGTGAGTTCGCAGCTGCGGCCGTCGAGGTAGAGGGTGCCGGCCTGGAACACCGCGCGGTCGCGGCGGGTGTAGAAGTCGGTGAAGGCGGCAAAATTGTTGGCCAGCCGGGCCAGGTCGCGGGTGTAGCGGACCAGCCGGTCGACGTCGGCAATCGCTTCGGCTTCGCCGGCCAGCGCCGCGTCGCGGTCGATCAGCGCGCTCAGGCGGGCGGCGTGGTCGCCGGCGAGCAGTGCATCGAGGCGTTCCGGGGCCAGTGTTTCCAGCGCCGAGGCCGGCTTGGCGGCGAGCCAGTCGCCGTAGGCGGCGAGTTGCCCGCGCAGTTGCTGCCATTCGGCGTCGGCGAGTTGTTCGCGGGCGCCGAGCAGCGGGGTCACGGCCGCGTCGCGCAGGGTGGCGATGGCGGCGGCCCAGGCCGGGTTGAGGCCCACGGTCAAGGGCAGCGCCGCGCCTTTTTCAACCAGCGCCAGTGGCAAGGCGGCGACGGCATCGCCGGCCTCGGCCAGGTTGCGCGCGGCGAGGGCGCGCAGTTCATCCTCGCTGCCGTTCATCAACTGGCCGGCGCGCGGGTCGAAGGCGGCGAGCCGGCAGCGGGTGAAGAAGTCGTCGACCTTGTCGCGCACCGCGACGAAGGCGGCGTAGGCGGCGCTGCAGGCGGCCGCGTCGGCGAGCGGGCGCAGCGCCGGCTCGGCATCGGGGGCGTGGCGCCAGGCGGCGAGTGCGGCGGCGTCGGCAAAGAAGCGGTCGAGCGTGGCCTGGTCGATGCCGGGTTCGCCGCTGCGGTCGGCGATGCTGCCGCAGCTGGCGACGATCTCGCCGAAGGTCTCGGTCAGGTCGGCGTCGAGCGCGCTGGCGGCGATCACGCCGTCGCCGTTGAAGGGCATGCCGGCGAAGATGCGGGCGCTGTCGGCGGTGTCCTCGGCGTCGATATGGCCGGCGTCGGCCTTGCCCTGGCTATTGAGGATCTGGCGCGCCGAGGCGAGCAGGCGTTGGCCGAGTTCGTCGCTGTCGTTGATCGCCGACAGCGGCAAGGCGCCGCCGGCGATCAGCGTGTCCGGGGTTTTCAGGCGGGCCACCGCCCATTCGATGGCAGCGATCAGCTCCGGGGCGCGGATATGGCCGTCGTTGTCGCTGTCGAGCAGCGCCAGCGTCCGGCTGTCGAATTCCAGTCCCTGGACCGGGCAGGACAGCGCGACCCACAGCTTCTGGTCGAGTTGGCCGAGGCGGGCGAGGTCTTCGCCACGGTCGAGGCGGACCTGGTCAAAACCGCCGGCACTGAAAAAGCGCCAGCGGTGCGCGGTGTTGTTGTTTGAACCGGTTGCAGTCATGGCGATGTTTCCTCAGGCAAAAACGGTCTGCCACAGGCGGTTGACCGTGGCAATGTGCTTTTCGATACCCTCGCGGGCGACGCGGCTCTTGGGCGTCGCCGAGAGGCGCTTGGCGTGTTGCAGGCGGCGGTACTCGCGGTAGGCGTCGCCGCTGGCAGCGGCCAGCTCGCGGTCGATCAGGCCGAGCTCGCCGGCAATGCGCAAGAGCGCGATGTTGCCGAGGTTGCCGACCAGTTCCGGGTGCTGGCGGGCGTGCCCGAGGACCAGATACTGGACGATGAATTCGACGTCGATGATGCCGCCGCTGTCGTGCTTCAGGTCGAACTCGGTGTCGCTGTTCGAGGCGTGCGCGTCGAGCATTTTCTGGCGCATGCCGAGGACTTCCTGCTTGAGCGCAGTCAGGTCGCGCTCGCGGCGCAGGATTTCGATCCGCACTGCCTCGAAGGCGTCGCCCAGGGCCGGGTCGCCGGCACAGAAACGGGCGCGGGTCAGCGCCTGGTGTTCCCAGACCCAGGCATTGTTGCGCTGGTAGTCGCGGAACGACGAGAGCGAGACCGCGAGCAGGCCGGCGTCGCCGTTGGGGCGCAGGCGCAGGTCGGTCTCGAACAGGATGCCGGCCGAGGTCTGGCTCGACAGCCAGGTGTTGAGCCGCTGGGCCAGCCGGGTGTAGTTCTCCGGCGCGTCCGCGTCGTCGTCGTCGTAGAGGTAAACCAGGTCGAGGTCGGAAGCGTAGCCGAGTTCCTTGCCGCCGAGCTTGCCGTAGCCGACGATGGCAAAGCGTGGGGTTTCACAGTGCCGCTTTTTCACGGTCGACCAGCATAAAGGCAGGGTTTCGCGGAGCAAGGTGTCGGCCAGTTCGCTGAGGTGGTCGGAGAGTTTTTCGATGCTCTGCAGTCCGGCGATGTCCTGCGCCAGCAGGCGGAAGACCTGGGCGTGGTGCATCTCGCGCAGGATGTCCATTTCGCGCTCGGTGTCGCCGGCGTGGTCGGCCAGCACCCGGCGCAGGCTGTCGCTGAAGCCAGCCCAGTCGGTTGCCATCTCGTAGAGGCGCGGGTCGAGCAGTTCGTCGAGCAGCAGCGGGTAACGGTTGAGGTATTCGGCCGCCCAGCTGGAGGCGCCGACCATGTCGGCGACGCGGCGCAGCGCCAGCGGATATTGCTGCAGCAGCGCGAGGTAGGCGCCACGGCGGGCGATCCCTTCGAGGAAGCTGAGGGCGCGGGCGAGCGTGATTTCCGGGGCCGGGGTATGGGCGGCGGCTTCGAGCAGGCGTGGCCCGACCGCATCGAGGCGGCTGCGGTTGCTTGCCGGCAGTTGCTGGTAGCGGTTGGCGGCGCGCAGGTCGGCGAGGCGGGCGAGCGCCTCCTGCGGGCGGCGGTAGCCGAGGTTGCCGAGGGCTTCCAGCGCGCTGTCGTCGTCGCACTGGCCGAGCCAGACGCCGGTCAGAGGATGTTCGCCGCCCTCGGGGTCGGAGAAAACCGCCTCAAAGTGCTGGCTGACCCGGGCGCGGTGCGCGTTGAGCTCGGCCAGCAGGGCGTCCCAGTCGGCAAAGCCCATGTTTACCGCGATGCGTTCACGGTCACCGGCGTCGCCCGGCAGCATGTGGGTCTGTTTGTCCTCGACATATTGCAGGCGGTGTTCGAGGCGGCGCAGGAAAACGTAGGCGGCGCGCAGTTCCTGCTCGGTGTCGGCCGGAATCAGCTGGCGCTCGACCAGGCGCTGCAGGACCGACAGGGTCGGGCGAATCTGTAGGCTGGGGTCGCGGCCGCCACGGATCAGCTGGAAAACCTGGGCCATGAACTCGATTTCGCGAATCCCGCCGGGGCCGAGCTTGATGTGGTCGGCCTTGTCCTTGCGCGCGACTTCGCGGCGGATCTGGGCGTGCAGGTCGCGCATCGCGTTGATCGCGCCGAAATCGAGGTATTTGCGGAAGACGAAGGGGCGTGAAATCCGCCGCAAGGCTTCCATCCATTCGCCGAGTGCGGCGCCTTCGGCATTGGCGCCGGCGTTCATCACCCGCGCCTTGATCCAGGCGTAACGCTCCCACTCGCGGCCCTGGGTAATGAAGTAATTCTCCAGTGAGTCGAGCGAGCAGACCAGCGGCCCGGAATCGCCGTTGGGGCGCAGGCGCATGTCGACGCGGAAGACCTGGCCGTCGGCGGTAAGGTCGCCGAGTGCCTGGATCACGCGCTTGCCGAGGCGGGTGAAGAAATCGAAATTCTCGATGCTGCGCCGACCGTCGACGCCGGTGGTGTCGCCTTCTTCCGGGTAAACGAAGATGTAGTCGACGTCGGACGAGACGTTCAGTTCACGGCCGCCGAGTTTGCCCATGCCGATCACCAGCAGGCGCTGCGGCCGGCCGTTGCGGTCCAGCGGCTCGCCGTGGGTTTCGACCAGCTGCCGGTGGTAGTGGTCGAGCGCGAAATTGGTGGTCAGGTCGGCGAGCAGGGTCATGCTCTCGACCACTTCGGACAAGGGGGCCAGACCGCACAGGTCGCGCAGCGCGATATGCGCCATCGCCCGCTGGCGGACCCGGCGCAGCGCGCTCTTGACCTCGTTGTCGTCGGCGAAATGGCGGCGCAGCGGCGCCAGCAGCAGGTCGTCGGAGAGTGGGTGCAGCCAGCTGGCGGCGAGTTCAGGGATCAGTTTCGGGCGGGCGGAGAGGGTTTGCTTGAGGTAACGGCTGAGGTCGAGCGCGGCTTGCCAGCGCGGATCGGGGAGCGGGTCGGGCAGCGTATGCATGGGATTTTCTCGTTGTTGTGGCGCCGCTGCCGGACTCCGGTCGCGTTCCGGCAGGGCCGGGCCGAACAGGATAAAATGGCAGTCTTGGCGATCTCCCGATTGTAGTGACCTATGACCCCTTCTGGCAAAGCAGTCTGACACATGAGTAGTGCGCATGGATAAGCAGACGGCGCCGATTGGCGCCGGGCAAGCCTCTTTTCTTTCCCGGAGCGTCCGGGGCGGACGGGCATTTCTGGCCCGGCCGGCGGTCGACCGTGGTCTGCGCTGGCTGGGCTGGGGTTTGTTCGTTGCCTGGCTGCTGTTTGTCGCCCTGGTGCTTGCGCTGCGCTATGCGGTGCTGCCAGGGATCGCCACTTACAAGACGGAAATCGAGGCGGCCGCGAGCAAGGCGGTTGGTTTGCAGATCGGGATCGGGCGGATTGAAGCGCGCTGGCAGGGACTCAACCCGGATCTGGTACTCGACCGGGTGACGGTCGCCGACCGCGAGGGGCAGCCGGTCTTTGCGCTGCATCGGGTCGAAGCCGTGCTTTCCTGGGAAAGCCTGCTCCGGATGCGGCTCAAGCTGGCCTTGCTGGCTTTTGAAAATCCCGTGTTGCATGTGCGGCGGGCGGTTGATGGGCGGATTTCGATTGCCGGCCTGGAGCCGGAGGGCGACAGCGATCCCGCCGCTCTCGACTGGCTGCTGGCGCAGTCGCGGATTCGCATCCGCGACGCGACCCTGGTCTGGGACGACCGCCAGCGGCAGGCGCCGCCGCTGGTTCTGGAAAACGTTTATTTCGGCCTCGACAATCGCGGCCATCGCCATCGTCTGGGGCTGTCGGCGGTGCCGCCGACAGCGCTGGCCGACCGCCTTGACCTGCGCGGCGAACTCAAGGGCGACCTGTTGCAGGCGCTGCAGTCGGGGCAATTTTCCGATCTGGCGGCGCGGCTCTATGTTCAGCTCGACTATGCCGATCTGGCCGGCTGGAAGCGCTGGGTCGATTACCCCGTGCATCTGCCGCACGGGCGCGGTGCCCTGCGTCTGTGGGGGGAAATGCGCGATGGCAGCGGTCGGCTGACCGCCGACCTGGCGCTTGAGGAGTTGCGCATCCGTTTGGCGCAGAAATTGCCGGAACTCGATCTGGCCAGCCTGCGCGGCCGGGTCGAGGCGCGCTACCGGCCCGGCGAGTGGTCGCTTGCCGGCAAGCGGGTCGAACTGCAGACTGACGACGGCTTGCGCATCGCGCCCAGCGACTTCCGTCTCGACTGGCGCGACGATGCTGCCAGCGGTACGGTCGAGGGGCGGGCCAGCGCCAGTTTCCTCGACCTCGGGGCGCTGGCGCAGCTGGCCGGCCACATGCCTTTCGATCCGGCCACCCGTCGCCTTTTGCAAACCTATCGTCCGCAGGGGCGCATCGCCGAATTGAAGGCGAGCTGGACCGTGCACGACGAAACCTTGCAGCGCTATGCGCTGAAGGCTTCGTTCGACCGCCTGGGACTGCGTGCCGAGGCGTATTTCCCGGGGGCGGCCGGTCTCTCCGGGCAGATCGACCTGAACGAGCGGGGTGGCGATCTGCTGCTCGATTCGCAGCAGGCGACCCTGGCGCTGCCGGCAGTGTTCCCGGTGGCCGAAATTCCGCTCGACCTGCTCAAGGCCCGAGCCAACTGGCGCCTGCGCCCGCAAGGCGAGCAGCAGCGGCTGGAAGTGACCCTCGACCGTCTCGACTTTTCCGGCCCGGACGCCGCTGGCTCGGCGCGCGGCAGCTATGTCAACGACGGCAACGGTCCCGGTGTGATCGATCTTGCCGCCCGCGTCGACCGCGCCGACGGCAAGGCGGTCTGGCGCTACATGCCGCACGCGGTCAATGCCGATGCCCGGAACTGGATCCGCCGTGGCATCGTCAGCGGTCGCGGCTACGACGGTCGCCTGGTGCTCAAGGGCAACCTGCGTGATTTTCCCTTCCGCGACCCGGCGCAGGGTGAATTCAGCGTTACCGCCAAGGCGGCCGACGTCAGGATCGACTATGCGCCGGGCTGGCCGCTGATCGACCATGTCGATGCCGACATGAGTTTCGGCATCGGCATGAAGATCAACGCCCAGCGCGGCGAAATCCTCGGTGCCCGCCTTTCCGGGGTACAGGTCACGATTCCCGATTTCGAGTCGCACGACGAGCTGCTCAAGGTGGCCGGGCGGGCCGAAGGGCAGACCGCCGATTTTCTCCGCTTCGTCAGCCAGAGCCCGGTGGCCGACAAGATCGACCGCTTCACCGACGGCATGAAGGCCAGCGGCGACGGCGCGCTCGACCTGCATCTCGACCTGCCGCTGCGGCGTCCGGCCGAGGCCAGGCTGCGCGCCGACTATGCCTTCCGCAACAACCAGTTGCAGGTGGTGCCGGGGCTGCCGCCGCTGGCCCAGGTCAATGGCCGCCTGCAGATTACCGAGAGTAGCGTGCAGGCCCGCGACATCGAGGGGCGGGCCTTCGGCGGCGGCTTCAAGGTGCAGGTGCGCAGCCAAGGGCCTCGGGTCGGGGTGCAGGCCGCCGGAACGGCGGCGATTCAGGAGGTGAGCAAGCATTTCGGCTGGCCGCTGCTCGACCGGCTGAGCGGTTCGACCGGCTGGAAGGCGAATATCGACATCCGCCAGCGCAATGCGTCGGTGGTGGTCGAGTCCGATTTGCAGGGGATCAGTTCGCCGCTGCCCGAGCCGCTCAACAAGACGGCGACCGCCATCCTGCCGCTGCGCATCGAGCGTTCGCTGCCCGATGCCAGTCGTGAGCAGTATCGGGTAACGCTGGGCAAGGCGGCGCAGGGTGTGATCGTGCGCCGTGGCGAGCAGTGGGAAAAGGGCGTGTTCGCGATTGGCGACGGCGAATTGAAGTTGCCCGAGCGCGGGCTGGCGGTGCGCGTTGGCGGCACCTTCATCGACGCCGACGCCTGGCGCAGCCACCTGCCGGCGGACGCCGCCGGGGGGGACGGCGGTAATGGCGGGCTGGCCTTGAACGCGGTGACGCTGAAAGCCACCACCTTGCGGCTGATGGAGCGCGACTACCATCAGGTCGATGTCGCCCTGCGGCCGCGCGACGGTGGCTGGCAGATCGGGATCAACACCCGCGAGGCGGTCGGCGACCTCTTCTGGAAGGGCGCCGGCGAAGGCTGGGTCGAGGGCAGCTTCCGTCGCCTCAGCATCCAGCCAGGGGCCGAGGCCGAGTCCGGTGGCAATAGCCAGAACCTGATCGACTCACTGCCGGGGATGAGCCTCGGGGTCGAAAATTTCCTGCTCGGCGATAAATCGCTTGGTCGCCTGACGCTGCGGGCGCGCAACGAAAAGGGCGCGTGGCGGCTGGAGCGGCTGGAGCTCAATAACCCGGATGGTAGCCTGCGCGGCCAGGGAATCTGGGAAAAGCCCCGGCAGAAGGGCGGGGCACACCATACCGGGCTGGAATTCGATCTGCAGGCGCGCGACGCCGGCAAGCTGCTCGAGCGCCTCGGCTATCCCGAAGGTTTGCGCCGGGGGACCGCCAAGCTCAGCGGCCAGTTGCAATGGAACGGGCCACTGAGCGTCATCGATTACGCCAGTCTGTCCGGCCAGTTGCGGCTGGAGGCTGAGCGCGGTCAGTTCAACAAGCTGGAGCCGGGGGTGGGCAAGCTGCTCGGACTGATTTCGCTGCAATCGCTGCCGCGCCGGTTGACGCTTGATTTTCGAGATATTTTCAGTGACGGCCTGGCTTTCGATAGTGTCGACGGGCGCTTTGCCGTACGTCGGGGGATCTTGCGCACCCAGGGGCCGCTGCAGATCAAGGCGCCGGCAGCCCTGATCCAGATCAACGGCGAGACCGACCTGAAGAATGAAACCCAGTCGCTTGACGTGCTGGTGCGTCCCGAACTGAGTACGCTGACCACCATCGGGGCGACCCTGATCAACCCGGTGGCCGGCGCCGTTTCGCTGATTGCCGGGGCGGCCGGGCAGAGCCCGCTCAATCGCTTGTTCAGCTACCGTTATCAGGTCACGGGAACCTGGAGCGATCCGCTGGTCGAAAAGAAAAGCGGCAGCGCACCGCCGCCGCCCGTCGAGGCCGAGCCGGCCGCGACGACAGCACAGGAAAATGACTTCAAGGAAAACCGGGAGCCAGTCAGTCATGAGCAGTAAACAGAACGCCCGGGTGGCGGCAATCCAGATGGTTTCTGGCCCCCGGGTCGAAGCCAACCTGGCGACAGCGGCGCGCTTGATCGCCGATGCCGTACAACAGGGGGCGCAGCTGGTGCTGCTGCCTGAATATTTTCCGATCATCGGCGCCGCCGATGCCGACCGGGTGCGTGCCCGAGAGGCCTTCGGCCATGGCCCGGTCCAGGACTGGCTGGCCGAGAGCGCGCGCCGGCACGGCATCTGGCTGATCGCCGGCTCGCTGCCGTTGACCGCGCAGGCGGCCGACAAGATGTGCAACAGCACGCTGGTCTATGACCCGCAGGGCGAATGCGTGCAGCGCTACGACAAGCTGCACCTGTTCGGCTTCTGCAAAGGCGACGAAAGCTACGACGAAGCCGCCTTCATCGAGCCCGGCACCGCGCCGGCCACGGTCGACACGCCGTTTGGCCGGATTGCGCTGTCGATCTGCTACGACCTGCGCTTTCCCGAGCTGTATCGCGGTCTGGGGCCGGTCGATCTGATCGTGCTGCCGGCCGCATTCACCGAAACCACCGGGCGGGCGCACTGGGAAATCCTGCTGCGCGCCCGCGCCATCGAAAACCAGTGTTATCTTCTCGCCGCCGGCCAGGGCGGGCGCCACGAGAACGGCCGCCTGACCCATGGCAACAGCATGGCGGTCGATCCCTGGGGCGAAATCCTTGATCGCAAGTACAAGGGCGAAGGCGTGGTGGTCGCCGATCTCGACCACGCGCGTATCGCCGAAATCCGCGAGAGCCTGCCGGCGCTCGCTCACCGCAAGTTACGCTGAATTTTGGAGTTATCCGATGTCTTCCTCTGAGGCCCTGGCGCAAGCCGAATCCCTGCTGCTGGCGCCGTTTGCGCTGGGTGAATCCGACCTGGTCCGGACTTTCGGCCAGATCATGCAGAAGCAGGTCGATTATGCCGACCTGTACTTCCAGTATTCGCGTTCCGAGGCCTGGAGCCTGGACGAGGGCATCGTCAAGTCGGGCAGTTTCAATATCGACCAGGGCGTTGGCGTGCGCGCCATTGCCGGCGAGAAAACCGCTTTCGCCTACTCCGACGACATCAGTAGTCGCGCCCTTGGCGACGCCGCCGCCGCTGTGCGCGCGATTGGTGCGGCCGGGCAGTCGGGCGCGCTGGCCGCCCCGGGTTTTGGCCAGTTTTCACGGTCGACCGTGAATGCCGGACTTTATCTGCCCCATGACCCGCTTGCCTCGCTGCCGGCCGAAGCCAAGGTCAGCCTGCTCGAACGCCTGGAGTCCTTCGCCCGTGCCCTCGACCCGCGCGTGGTCCAGGTCATGGCTTCGCTCGCCGGCGAGTACGAAGTGATCCTGGTTGCCGGCTCCGACGGCCGCCTCGCCGCCGACATTCGGCCGCTGGTGCGCTGCTCGATCTCGGTGATCATCGAGGAGAACGGCAAGCGCGAACAGGGGGCGGCCGGCGGTGGCGGGCGTTTCGATTTCTCTTACTTCAGCGACGAAGTCCTGCAGCGCTATGCGCAGGAGGCGGTGCACCAGGCGGCGGTCAACCTCCATGCCGAGCCGGCGCCGGCCGGCCAGATGACGGTGGTGCTCGGCGCCGGCTGGCCCGGCATCCTGTTGCACGAAGCAGTCGGGCACGGTCTTGAAGGCGATTTCAACCGCAAGGGCAGTTCCGCGTTCTCCGGCCGGATCGGTCAGCGTGTCGCGGCCAAGGGCGTCACCGTGATCGACGACGGGACCATTGCCGACCGGCGCGGCTCGCTCAATATCGACGACGAAGGCAATCCGACCCAGTGCACCGTGCTGATTGAAGATGGCATCCTCAAGGGCTACATGCAGGACAGCCTCAACGCTCGCTTGATGGGCGTTGCGCCGACCGGCAACGGCCGCCGCGAGTCCTTTGCCCACTTGCCGTTGCCACGGATGACCAACACCATGATGCTGGCCGGTGAGCACGACCCGCAGGAAATCATCGCTTCGGTCGACAAGGGCATCTATGCCGCCAATTTCGGCGGCGGTCAGGTCGATATCACCAGCGGCAAGTTCGTCTTCTCGATGAGCGAGGCCTACCTGATCGAAAACGGCAAGATCACCCGCCCGATCAAGGGGGCAACCTTGATCGGCAATGGCCCGGATGCCTTGACCCGGGTCTCGCTGATCGGCAACGACCTGTGCCTGGACCCCGGGGTCGGCACCTGCGGCAAGGAAGGGCAGAGCGTCCCGGTCGGCGTCGGCCAGCCGACCCTGCGCATCGACGGGCTGACCGTCGGTGGAACGGGTTGAGTCGGTGTTTTTGATACGCCTTGGATGGATTTGTTGGTTTTTTTGTAATTAATCGCGGGTTTTCGCCTTTTGTCGGCGGTTTTTTGTCCGGAAACACTGAAAAAGACGGCAATCCGTTAAAATTGTTTTTTTAAGCCATTTGCGTTACCTATTGAGAGGGCAGGAGTCATGACATCGCCGAGCAAGCCGAATACCGACGACGTGCGGATCAGGGAAATCAAGGAGCTGGTGCCGCCGGCCCACGTTTTCCGCGAATATCCGGCCTCGTCACGGGCGGCCCAGACGACTTACAACGCGCGCCAGGCGATTCACCGTGCCCTGCATGGCGCCGATGACCGCCTGCTGGTGGTGATCGGCCCCTGCTCGATCCACGATTACGACGCGGCGATGGAGTACGCACGCCGCCTCGAGAAGGAAGCGGCGCGGCATGCCGAGGACCTGATCGTGGTGATGCGCGTCTATTTCGAAAAGCCGCGCACCACGGTGGGCTGGAAAGGCCTGATCAACGATCCGCGCATGGACAACACCTTCCGCATCAACGAAGGCATCCGCCTGGCCCGCCGCATCCTGCTCGAAGTCAACGAGATGGGGCTGCCCTGCGCCACCGAGTTCCTCGATACGATCACTCCGCAATACACCGCCGACCTGATCGCCTGGGGCGCAATCGGCGCCCGCACCACCGAGTCGCAGGTGCACCGCGAACTGGCTTCCGGTCTCTCCTGCCCGGTCGGCTTCAAAAACGGTACCGACGGCAACATGCGGATTGCCGTCGATGCGATCCGCGCCGCCAGCGCGCCGCACCATTTCCTGTCGGTGACCAAATCGGGGCATACCGCCATCGTGTCTACGCTCGGCAACGAGGATTGCCACGTCATCCTGCGCGGCGGCAAGGAACCGAACTACGATGCTGCCAGCGTTGAGGCTGCGAGCAGCGAAATTGCCAAGGCCGGCCTGGCGGCGCGGCTGATGGTCGATTTTTCGCACGGTAACAGCCGCAAGCAATACAAGCTGCAGATGGAGGTCTGCGACAGCGTCGCCGCGCAGATCGCCGCCGGCGAGGAGCGGATCATGGGCGTGATGGTCGAATCGCAACTGGTCGAAGGGCGCCAGGACCTGGTCCCGGAAAAGCCGCTGACCTACGGACAGAGCGTGACCGACGCCTGCATCCACTGGGAGGACAGCGTGCAGGTGATGGAGCGGCTGGCGGCTGCAGTACGTACCCGGCGCGTCAAGGAAGCGGCGGAGTAAGCCACGCCCGGCCCGCTAGGGCTGTACCGGCAGAAACCAAAATGGCGAGCCAGGAGCTCGCCATTTTGTTGCCACCGTGCAGTTTCAGGCCATGCTGGCCAGGGCTTCCGCAAGATCGGCGTTGCTGCTGTCGCTGCCCGGCATTTTCGAGCCCAGCCCCTCTTCGACCTCGGTCGTATAGCCCTGGTTGCGCAGGGTGTCGGCCCAGAAATGCGCCATTTCCGAAGACGTGTGCCAAGGGCCGCGCTCGATGACCGGACGCGGTTTGCCACAACGATATTTGGTAATGACGCGAAACACGTTCGGGCGATTTCAGGGGGTGGGGGAAACGGCTGCAAGATTACCGTACTTTTGTCCGACATGCAGCATCTGCGGCCCTCCCGGCGTCAAGTTCAGGCGTTCTTGCCCTTTTGCCAGAGTACGTCGCCGCGTCCGCCGGCCCGGTTGAGCACACGGCCGAGCACGAACAGCAGGTCGGAGAGGCGATTGACGTAGCGGCGGGCGGCGTCGGGCAGCGGTTCGGCGCGGTGCAGGCGGACCATGCTGCGCTCGACCCGGCGGCAGACCGTGCGCGACAGGTGGGCCAGCGCGGCAGCGCGGGTGCCGCCGGGGAGGATGAATTCCTTGAGCATGGGCAGGTCGGCGTTGAATGCCTCGACCAGGTCTTCGAGTCGCTCGACCTGGCTGTCCTTGATCACGTTCATGCCCGGCAGGCACAGTTCGCCGCCGAGGTCGAACAAGTCGTGCTGGATGTCGAGCAGCGCTGCGCGGACCGGTTCCGGCAGGTCCTCGCAAAGCAGTACGCCGAGCCCGGAGTTGAGTTCGTCAACCTCGCCGATGGCGTCGATGCGCAGGCTGTCCTTGGTCGTCCGGCTGCCGTCGCCGAGGCCGGTGGTGCCACCGTCGCCGGTACGGGTGACGATCTTCGACAAGCGGTTGCCTTTGCGCTCGCTGGTGCTGTCCTGGGGGTTCTCGTTGTTATCCATGCTGGTCTCCTGATGAAGTGGGCGGATTATACTGAGGGGCCGAAGCACTGACCTTTGTCCCATGCCAAAGTTTGCCGCCAACCTCAGTTTTTTGTTTGCCGATGCGCCGTTTGCCGAGCGCTTCGGGCGTGCCGCCGCTGCCGGATTTGCCGGCGTCGAGTACCTTTTTCCCTATGATTGGCCGGCCGCCGAGGTCAGCCGCTGGTTGACCGAGGCCGCTGTCGAGCAGGTCCTGTTCAACTTGCCGCCGGGTGACTGGGCGGCCGGGGAGCGCGGTTTGGCCTGTCTCCCCGGGCGCCAGGGCGAGTTTGCCGAAGGCGTCGAACGGGCGCTGGCGTATGCGATGGCTCTCGACTGTCCACGCGTGCACTGCATGGCCGGGCTGCGTCCGGCCGGCATCCCGGAGGATGAACTGAGTGCCGTTTATGTCGCCAATCTGCAGTACGCCGCCGACCAGCTCGGGCGCGAGGGGATCGACGTGTTGATCGAGCCGATCAACAGCCGGATCGACATGCCCGGTTATTGGCTTGATGACGTGGACAAGGCGGTGCATTTGCTTGAACGGATCGGGCGCGACAACGTTCGCTTGCAGCTGGACCTGTATCACGCCCAGATCATTCGTGGTGATCTCGCCGGTTGCATCGAGCGGCACTTCCCGCGCATCGGCCACATCCAGATCGCCGACCATCCCGGGCGCCATGAGCCGGGCACTGGTGAAATCCACTATCCCTTCCTGTTCGCGCTGCTCGACCGGCTTGGCTACAGCGGCTGGGTCGGCTGCGAGTACAAACCGCAGGGGCTGACCGAGGCCGGGCTCGGCTGGCGTCCCGACTGACCGCTTTACATCGGTGGCAGAGCGGCCTGGCCTTGATTCGCGTCAATGACGGACGGGCCTTCCGAAGGCAGGGTAGCGGCCCGTTCTGTGGGGAATTTCTCCCTGTCAGTTTTGTCAGTTATTCGGTTATGCCTTTGGTAGTAAAATGTGGCTTTCGGCCGCTGCGCCGGGCTTGGGGTTTGCGTAAACCAGTATGCAATCCCTTGTCTCCTGGCGGGCGCTTGCGTGCCGGCAGCAATTCCTGCTGCGGTTGTCGGGGTATCATGGGGCCGGCGTGAGCGTGGGTGAGTGTCGCCCACAGCAAAATAAACAACGAGGTTAAGAAATGAGTGCGGGCAATTCGGTGTTCGAGATTACTCAGAGTCTCGATGACATGGGTAAAGAGCGCATCAAGCGCTTGCTGGAGGGGGGGGTCAAAATTCCGCCGCAGCCCCGTGTGGTCGAGGATTTGCGCAAGCTGATCGTACGCAAGGAAATGGATGTCCGCCTCCTGGCCCGCACCATCAACCAGGACCCTGGGGTGGCAGCGATGTTGTTCAAGGTGGTCGGCAATGCCGCTTATCGTCAGTTGCAGCCCTTCGATTCGATTGAGCAAATCCTGCACGCAGTTGGTGTCCAGCAAACCTATAACCTGGTGCAGGCGATCACGCTGGCGTCAATCGGCGACAAGAAGAAAAACCCCGCCGTCTACGAGGCTTTCTGGGCGCGTTCGCAAGCCGTCGGCCAGTTGGCGATGCTGATCGCCGACGAACGGATTGCCGTCTGCAACATCTTCCCGGATCAAGCCTATCTGGCCGGGATTTTCCATGATTGCGGCGTGCTGCTGCTGATGCAGCGCTTCCCGACATATTGCAGCGAGATGCGGCTTTCCGAGCAGGGGCGCTGGGTCGACCTGGCCGCCGAAGACAGCAAGTTCAACGCCGATCACTGCGTGGTCGGCTACCTGGTTGGCCGGCATTGGCACCTGCCGGAGTTCATCTGTGATGGCATTCGTCATCACCATCACATCCAGGATATTGGCGACCACCAGGCGCGGACCATGGTCGCCATCCTGTCGCTGGCCATCGACATTTACTATCGTGATCAGCGGGTTGCCAATCCCGAATGGGACGAGATCAAGGCGCCGGTCCTGGAGGAGTTGGGGCTGTATGAAGAGGCGTTGCCGGAGTTCGTGGACGTGATCCTTGAGCGCTTTCACGTCGCCATGGTCGATCTCTGATTCTCCTCCGGTGGGGCAGGGGACACGCCAAGGGCCGCGATTGCGGCCCTTGTGCATTGCGAGGCCCGTTAGTCACCGGGCGGGGGGAATGTACGGCTCAGTCCTTGCGGCCGAGGCCGCCGAGTAGTGCGGCAACCACGCGGCGCGGCTTGTGCGGGTCGACTCTGGCCGGCGCCTGTGGCGAATCGGGGATTTCGCCCTGCGGCTTTTCTTCGTAAGGCCGGCTGAAATCGAAGCCGTCGGCGGCAATCATCGGATTGCGCCGGCGCCCGGTGCTGCCGCTACGGGCAGCCGGCTGGGTCAGCGGCGCCTTGCTTGGTGGTGGGGCGGGGCGCTTCTTCTTGTTGCCCGGCGGGTATTCGTATTCGGCTTCGGGCTCGAAGCCGGTCACTTCGATTTGTTCAATCGGCCGCTTGATCAGCTTTTCGATCTCGATCAGATAGCCGACTTCGTGCGCGCTGACCAGCGAGATGGCATTGCCCTGACGACCGGCCCGGCCGGTGCGGCCGATCCGGTGCACATAGTCCTCGGGGACGTGCGGCAATTCGTAGTTGATCACATACGGCAGTTCGTCGATGTCGAGGCCACGGGCAGCCACGTCGGTGGCCACCAGGGCCTGCGTCTCGCCGGCCTTGAAGGCGTCGAGCGCCTTGATCCGGTCGAGCTGGCTCTTGTCACCGTGAATCGCATCGGCGTGGATGCCGGCCCGCTGCAGTTCGCGTGAGAGGCGCGAGCAGCCTTGCTTGGTGCGCATGAAAACGATGCACTGGCGAATGTCGCCGGACTTCAGCAGCTTGATCAGCAGGCCGCGCTTGCCCCAGTCGGACACCGGATGCACGCGATGGCTGATGGTTTCGGAAACCTGGTTGCGGCGGGCCACTTCGACCAGGACCGGCGCCTGCAGCATGGTGTCGGCGAGTTTCTTGATTTCGTCCGAGAAGGTGGCCGAAAACAACAGGCTCTGGCGTTGCGCCGGCAACATTTTCAGGATGCGGGTGACGTCGGGGATGAAGCCCATGTCGAGCATCCGGTCGGCCTCGTCGAGGACCAGGGCCTGCACCGAATTGAAACTGACGCTCTTGTTCTCGACGTGGTCAAGCAGGCGGCCCGGCGTCGCGACCAGGATTTCGACGCCCTTCTTCAGTTCGGCGATCTGCGGCTTGATATCGACCCCGCCAAAGGCGCACATCGCGCGGATCGGCGTGTGTTTGCTGTAGGCCTTGACCGACTCGAACACCTGCAGCGCCAGTTCGCGGGTAGGGGCCAGGATCAGCGCGCGTACCGGGTGTTTGGCCGGTGACGGGCTGGAGCTGGCGAAAGGCAGAATTCGTTGCAGGATCGGCAGCGTGAACGCTGCGGTCTTGCCGGTGCCGGTCTGGGCGCCGCCCATGATGTCCTTGCCGGAAATCACCAGCGGGATGGCCTGGGCCTGGATCGGCGTGGGCTTGCTGTAGCCCATGTCGTTGAGGGCGCGCAACAGTTCGGGCGCAAGGCCGAGGTCGGCGAAAGTGGTTTCTGCGACAACCGGGGTCGCAGCGGGGACGGAAGAAGCGTCCTGGGATTGGATTTCTGACATGGGCGGGAATTATACGCGCTACGCTTGCAATTCGTTGTTTTCCACGGTCAACGCGGGTTTTTCGCTGTTTTTGTCGAGGTAAACGGTGAACCAGAAATGGCTGCCCTGGCCGAGTCGGCTGTCCACGCCGCACTCGCCACCCATCGCTCGGGCGAGCACGCGGCAGATGGCAAGTCCCATGCCGCTGCCGCCAAAACGGCGGGTCGTCGAATTGTCGGCCTGTTCGAAGGGGGCGAAAATCCGTGTCGCCTGCTCGTGGCTCAGCCCGATCCCGCTGTCGCGGACGTTGAAGCGGATCAGGGCCTGTGTGTCGTTGTCCTGCAGGCAGTCGGCGGTGACTGCGATCTCGCCGTGGGTGGTGAATTTGGCCGCGTTGCCGACGTAGTTGATCAGCATCTGGCCGAGGCGCAGCGGGTCGCCGTAGAGGCTTGGTGGCAGGGCCGAGAAATCGATGCTGAAGGCGATGCAGCGTTGGCGAAGTTGCTCCCCGAACATCGCTTGCAGGGTTTCGGCAAGGGTAGCGCCGGCAAGCGGCTCGTGCAGCAATTCGAGCTTGCCGGCTTCGATTCGGGCCAGGTCGAGGATGTTGTTGAGCAGTTGCAGCAAATGCGTGGCGGCAACGTCGATCCGCTGCAGCTTGTCGGCCTGTTCCGGGCGCGGGTGCTGGCGCCGCAGGATGTGGGTGAGGCCGATCACGGCATTTAACGGGGTGCGGATTTCGTGGCTGATGTTGGCCAGGAAGCGGCTCTTGGCCTGGCTCGCCTGCTCGGCTTTTTCCTTGGCGCGCAACAGTTCGCAGGTCCGCTTGCGGACCTCCTCTTCCAGCCGGTCGCGTTGTCCCGAAAGCGCCCTTTCGGTCTGGCGCAGGGCCTGCAACGTCTCACCCTGGCGGATCAGCGCGCGCAGCAGCAGATAACACAGTCCGGTCAACAGCAGGGCGATGCTCCAGACCGCCAGCCGCAGGGTCGGATTGCTCCCGGTTTGCGGCAGCGGTGCCGCCATCTGCCAACTGCCGCCGGGAATCTGGATGTCGAGCAGCAGGCTGTTGCCGTTGAAGGCTGACGGATTGCCCATGAATACTTCGCCGTCGCTGCCCTTGCCGTCGCGGCCGCGCAGCGCAAAGCCGGCGGGCAGGCTGCGGCCGAGTGAGCGCAGGTGGCGGAACAGGCGCTCGTTGTCGATCACCGTGCTGATCATTCCCCAGTACTTCTGCTCGATGTAGACCGGAATCCGGTAGATCAGCGCTTCGCCCCCCTGTTGCAGCGGGGTGGGGCCGGCCAGCGAGGGCTGGCGTTTTTCGATGGCGCGGCGGACCGCCGGCCATTGTGTGGGATGGTCGGGATAATAAAGGCCGAGCGCGGCCTCGTTGCCGATCAGCGGGTAGATATGGCTGAGGCGGTTGCCCGGGGCGATGCCGATATTGCGGATATGCCGTCCCTGGCGGTAGAGCTCGGCCAGCATCGGGGTGATGTCGCTGGCGGCGACCTGTCCCTGGCGGGCCACGATATAGGTTGCGATGCCGCTGGCGATGTGGGCACTGGCGTTGAGTTCGGACTCGATCAGCACGCGCAGGTTGCCGGCTTCGTGCCAGGCCTGCGCCCTCTGTTCGGCGATTCGTCCGGTCTGTTCCTCGGAGACCAGTAGTTCGCCGCAGCCGACGAAGAACAGCAACAGCAGCAGGGTCAGCCAGTGCAGCAGCGAGGCGGGTAGATGCTGCAGCTTGCGCTGCAACTCAGCCAGCACCAGCGCCTCCAGTCGAGGGAAAGGCTGCCCTTACCAGCGCGGTCAGGGTTTCGCGCTCGACCGGCTTGACCAGGACGTCGTCAAAGCCGCAGCCAAGGAAGCGCTGGCGCTCCTCGGGATAGGCGTGGGCGGTGTAGGCGACGATGTAGAGTTCGTTGCCTTGCGGCAGGGCGCGCAGGCGGGTGCAGGTTTCCTCGCCGCTGAGCCCGGGCATGCTGATGTCGAGCAGGACCAGCTGGAAGTTGCTGTTGATGGCGGCGGCAAGAGCCTCCTCGCCGCAGGCTACGCTGAGGCTTTGCCAGCCCAGCAGTTTGAGATATTTCTCGGCCAGCAGGCGACTGGAGGCGATGTCGTCAACGATCAGGGCGCGCGCTTCAGGCATGTAAATCTCCTTGCTGCAGAGGCAGGTGCAGGGTGAAACAGGCGCCCTCGCCGATCTCGGACTCCAGGCTGAGGTAGCCGCCGAGCAGGCTGGCCAGCTGGCGCGACAGCGCCAGCCCGAGTCCGATGCCGCCGTGGTGGCGGGTCAGGAAGTGTTCCAGTTGCTTGAATTTTTCAAATACGGCTTCGTGATTCTCGCGGGCAATGCCCGGGCCGCTGTCGCGAATGGCAATGCGGATTTCATGTTCGTCGCCGCTGACCTCAATGCGGATTTCGCCACTGGGTGTGAATTTCACTGCGTTGTCGAGCAGGCGGTCGAGAATCTGGCGGATGCGCAAGGGGTCGGAGTGCAGCGGCGGCAAGTCACCGTCGATGCCGCTGACGCTGACATTCAGCCCCTTTTGGCTCAGCGGCGTACGCAAGGGCAGCAGCGCTTCGCTGATCAGCAACGGCAAGTCGATCAATTCGTACTGGGGGGCCATTTCACCCGACTGGAGGCGGGTCAGGTCGAGGATGTCGTTAACCTGGCCGAGCAGTTTTTCGCCGCTGCTGTGGATGATCCGGGCGTATTCGATTTGTTCAGGGTCGTGCAGTTCGTTGTGCAGCAGGTCGGCAAAGCCGATGATGCCGTTGAGCGGGGTGCGCAGTTCGTGCGAGACCGTCGCCAGGAAGGCCGATTTCAGTTGGCTGGCTTCCTCCGCCTTGTTGCGCGCCTCTTCCAGCCGGGTAAACGACTCCTCGACCGAGTCGGCCATGCGGTTGAAGGAATTGGCCAGTTCACCCATTTCGTCGCTGCTCTCGACGCTCAGGCGGTGCTGCAGGTCGCCTTGCTGGAAGGCGTGGATGCCGGCGATCATCAGGGTGATGCGCCCGGTCATCCGGTCGGCCAGCCAGATCGCGATGCCGATCACCATGATCACCATCACCAGCGTCGATCCCCACAGTCCGAGGGCGGTGCTGCTCAGGCTGTTGCCGATGTCGCTGAGCAGGCCTTCGCGCCCGGCCTTGAACTCGGCATCCTTGTCGCTGAGCAGACGATTGATCCGGTCCGCCGTTTCGGTCGCTGCGCGATGGAATTCATCGACGTTGGCGCCGATCGTGACAAAGCCGAAGCCCTGCCGGCTAGCACCATACTGGCCGGTGTAATAGGGGATGGCGGCGGCGGTGGTGAGTTTCCACAGGCCGGAGAAGAAGATCACGAACGAGCCCGAGCCGCCGTGTTCGGTCAGGGCGTTCCAGCCATGGCATTGCGGCGAGAAGTTCAGATACCGGCAATCGAGCCCGACACTGCCGGCGGCGGTCAGCGCGGCGGCCGGCTTGCGCTTGAGGTCGGGGTCGCGAAAGGAGGGGATGCCGGCCAGGAACTGGTCGGAGGGCAGCCCGCTCTGTTGCCACTCGGCATACAACTCCTCGTCCAGCCACGGCGTCGCAGGGCGGCCGGTGGCCGGGTCGTAGCCGACAATGAAATAGTCGCGCGGGTGTGAAATCGAGCGGCTCTTGTGGTCCCAGATGAAGGCGTAATTGCCGTTGCTGGCATCCGAGATTGGCGTGTAGCGCTGCTCGGTTGGCATCAGGCGGTCAGAAAACTGGCGAATGTGGTCGTGGTCGAGCGCCAGCGTCACGTAGCCGGCGAGCTTGCCGTTCTGCAGCACCGGGGTCGCCCAGCGGACGATGCCCCGGAAGTGCTTGCCGACCGGGTTTTCGCTGCCGGCATAAGCCGATTCTTCGGGCTTGAAAGGCTTGCCGGCCTTGTCCAGCCGCTCTGGCGTATAGGCGCCGATCAGGTGGGTCGGCACGTAGGCGCCGATCACTTCCGATACATAGATTTCGCCGGGCTTGAGCTTTTTCAGTTCGGGAAAATAGCTTTCGGCGCCGAGGAAGGTGTTTTTACGGTCGACGACGTTTTTCAGCGATTTTTCGGTCAGATTCCCCCGGGTGACCTTGATCTTTTCCTGGCCGTCGGGGGTGATGAAGCTCATCTCGACGAACAGCGGCCGCAGCTCCTCCTCCCCCAGGTATTCTGCCGGCCGGGCATGGAAATCCTTGGCATTGTCGTTGAGGATGGCGCGCGTCATGCGCACTTCCGGGGTCACCGGTGTAACCGGCTCCCAGCCCTTGCCGTCGGCCTTCAGTCGCCATGCGCCGTGCTTGTGCAGGCGCCGGGTATGGTCCGCGAGAAAGCGCTGGAAAGCTGCCTCGGAGAGTTCCTGGCGGGCGGCCAGCCGGATGTCGCGGTCGCGGTCGTAAAGAAAGTCGGCGATTTCCCTGGCGGTATCGACGGTCAGCGCCTCGATCGCCTCGCGTGAGCGCAGGTCCAGGGCGCGAATCGAGTCGTCGATCACGGTCTTGCCGACATGGCCGATGGTTGCACGCATCGCCTCGGCCATCCCGCCGGCCTTGTCGGAGACGTCGCCGCCCAGCCGGCTGGCGGCGTTCCAGGCAAAGCCGGCCAGCAACAACAGGGGCACCACCTTGATCAGGACAAAGAGGGCGATCAGTTTGCCGCGCATGCCGCGCAGAAAGGCGGGGGTGGGCATCGGGTTCTCCTGGGGCGCAGGCTAGGCGCTTGCGACTGGGTCAGTGTTTGGCCGGCTTGGCGGCGTCCTTGGGCGGGTCCTTGGCGTCCTTGGCAGGCTCCTTGCCGCCGCCATCCTTGCCGCTTCCTTCCTTGGCTGCTTCCTTACCGTCGCCAGCGGCGGCTTCGCCCTCCTTGGGTGCAGCCCCTTCGGGATTTTCGCCTTCGGCCTTGGGCTTCTTCTTTTTCTTCTTCTCGGGTGGCTCGGGCGGCGGCGCCGGCGGTAGCTGCGGGGCAATCGTCTCGATGCTGTTTTCCCGCATGTAGGTATCCATCTCCATCCAGCCGGCGTAGATGTTGGCCTTGGCCAGCCAGCGGTAGATCGAATAGCAGTCCTCGATTGCCCGCCCGGAATGGCGGCAGGCGCTGCCGACGGCCTTACCTTCGGCTTCCAGTCGAGCCTCCTTCTTGACCGGATCTTCCAGTCCGAGGCGCTGGTTTACCTGCTCGCAACCGGCCAGGCCGAGGGCGGCGGCAACAATGAAGAGAGTGTGCTTGAGCATCTGCCGATTTTCGCACAATTGCCGGGGAAAATGCTTTTAGGGCGGCGTTTTTGCCTCGCCATGCTTGCTTTTTCAGGGGGGCAGAGAGGTTGTTCAGACCAGTTGCGAGGCCTTGTGGATGGGGGGCGGTGGTGAGTTGGCCGCAGTCGCGGGTGGTCAGCCGGCAGACGTTCGCTTTCCTGTTGCCGTCGCCTGTGATCTGGCGGCCGATAGGCCCGCCTTGGCGGCTTTGCCGCAAGCGCCGCTCACGCGGACTCGATCTGTGGTTGGTGGCGCGCAAGAGTGCATTGCCGGAAGAGGCGCTGCGCAGCCTGGCGGGGAAGGTGATGGTTTTTGGGTTTTTTTGCGGTTGACCGTGGGGATGGGGCAAAAGGGGGGGGTAGCCCTCACCCCCGGCCCCTCTCCCGGGGGGAGAGGGGAGAGTGGGCTTTGTTGGTGGGGAGGGTTTTTGCTGGGG
>ERZ1066115.123-NODE-123-length-26569-cov-12.592668_pt1 | contig 26569 bp, 18 predicted proteins | sample MGYA00382762_ERZ1066115 | MGnify/ENA primary metagenome ERZ1066115 (study PRJEB33369, sample SAMEA5778345) | biofilm metagenome | biome: Industrial cooling water; feature: Water cooling tower basin; material: Biofilm | place: United Arab Emirates | collected... | reverse complement strand
GCCTTGGATCGTGCTAAAAATCTGGCTTCACTCATGAGTGTTGAGCAGATTGCCGGCCTCATGCTGTATAGTCGGCACCAATCGATACCCGCCCAAAATCGGGGCTTCTTTGCGGCTACCTACAATGGGAAATCATTCACCGAAAGTGGAGCCAAAGCATCCGACCTTTCGGATCAGCAAAAAGAATTTTTAACAAAAGATGATTTGCGCCATGTGTTGATCACGTCCGTGGAAAGTCCGGAAGTAGCGGCACAATGGAACAACAACATGCAGGCCCTGGTAGAAGGAATTGGATTGGGAATACCTGGAAACACGAGCTCAGATCCACGCCACGGCACCGTTGCCAATACCGAATACAATGAAGGGGCAGGTGGCAGAATTTCCATGTGGCCCAGTTCTTTGGGGATGGCTTCCACATTCAATCCGCAGTTGGTAGAAGAGTTTGGGAAAATCGCTGCGAAAGAATATCGCGCATTGGGTATTGCTACTGCTTTGTCGCCACAGGTTGACATTGCAAGTGAACCACGTTGGCTTCGCGTGAGCGGAACCTTTGGTGAGAATCCTTATTTGTCTGCCGACATGGGCCGTGCCTACATTGACGGTTTTCAAACATCAACAGGTGAAAAAGAAATTGCGGAAGGCTGGGGTTATGAAAGTGTAAACGCCATGGTGAAACACTGGCCCGGGGGTGGATCCGGTGAAGCCGGTCGTGATGCGCATTATGCCATTGGTAAATATGCCGTGTATCCTGGAAATAATTTTGACATGCACATGATTCCGTTCACAGAAGGTGCATTTAAACTGAATGGAAAAACAAAGATGGCATCAGCCGTCATGCCCTACTACACCATCTCGTACAATCAGGATACCAAGAATAAAGAAAACGTAGGTAACGCATACAACCAATACATCATCGGTGATTTGCTCCGCGATCAATATCAATATGAAGGTGTGGTGTGCACCGACTGGGGTGTTACGGGTGATGAAACCGTGCTCGATATGTTCATTGGCGGCAAACCCTGGGGCGTTGAAAAACTGACCATCGCAGAACGCCATTATAAATTATTGATGGCTGGAGTGGACCAGTTTGGAGGTAACAATGAAAAGGGACCCGTGCTGGAAGCGTACAACATGGGCGTGAAAGAGCACGGTGAAGAATTCATGCGCGCACGTTTCGAACAATCAGCCGTGCGTTTGCTGATGAATATTTTTCGTACCGGACTATTTGAAAACCCTTATCTAAATCCGGAAGAATCGAAGGTAACCGTGGGTAACCCCGAATTCATGAAAGCCGGGTACGAAGCCCAGTTGAAGTCGATCGTGATGCTGAAGAACAAGAACAACATTTTACCGCTTCAGAAAAACAAGACGGTGTACATTCCGAAGAAATTCACCCCCAAAGGAAGAAACTTCTTAGGCATGGAAACTCCAGAGTCGTTGGATTACCCGGTGAGTATTGACATCGTAAAGAAGTATTTCAACGTAACCGATAATCCGGATGAAGCAGATTTTGCCTTGGTATTTGTGTCGAATCCCTATTCTGGAATTGGGTACGACCAGGGTGACGTAAAAAAAGGTGGCAACGGCTATGTTCCGGTTTCCTTGCAATATGCTGAATACACCGCGAAGCAAGCCCGTGAAACCAGTATTGCCGGTGGCGACCCGTTAGAAACTTTTACAAACCGGACCTATAAGAATAAGAAGAGTACGGCCACCAATACTACCGATCTTGGTATGATCAACGACACCTTTAAGAAAATGAAAGGCAAGCCAGTGATTGTTTCGATCAAAATGAGTCATCCGATGGTATTCTCCGAGTTCGAAAAAAATGCCGATGCCATTCTTGTTCACTTCGAGGTGCAAGATCAGGCCTTGCTTGACCTCCTGACCGGTGCAGCAGAACCTTCTGCGTTATTACCCATGCAAATGCCGGCCAGCATGGACATTGTAGAAACACAAGCCGAAGATGTGCCACATGATATGGAGTGCCATGTCGATGAATTAGGCAACACGTACGACTTCGCCTTTGGCATGAACTGGAAGGGCATCATTTCCGATGAACGAACCTCACGTTATAAAAAATAATCATTACCAACTCTAAACAACCAAGTTAAAAGTGCATTACACATTCATTCCCCGCGTATGGAGAAAGTACGGATTGATAACCTTACTCTTTCTCACTCTCATAATTGCCTGTAAGCAATCGGCCGAGTTTGACGACTCCTTGCCCCCTGAAGAAAATCGGTTTGTTCGTTCGGTGCTTACGCAACCCGGCCAGTTAGACGAGCCCATGGTGATGTCCTTTCTGAAAGATGGTCGCATTTTGGTGGTGGAACGAAAAGGAAATCTGAAGTCATTCAATCCTGCCACCAGCGAAGTAAAGACAATCGCCACCATTCCGGTCAATACAAAATACACCAGCAAAGAAGGTCGGGTAACCGAAGCAGAGGAAGGATTGATGGGTCTCATCGCCCATCCTGATTACGAAAAGAATCATTGGATCTTCATGTACTATGCGGACCCGGCTGAACCCAAACATGTACTGGCTCGCTGGGAACTGCATGGCGATTCGTTATATGCCGATACAAAAAAGATTGTGCTGGAAGTGCCCACACAACGTGAAACCTGCTGCCACACGGGTGGCGGCATGGTGTTCGATAAGAATGGCAACTTATATTTAACGGTTGGTAACAACACGGGTAATCCGAATAACGGTACTGCCGGATTTGATGAACGTCCAGGACGCGAAAGCTGGGACGATCAGCGCGCAGCCGGAAGCACCAATGACTTGCGGGGAAAAATTCTTCGCATTCACCCTGAGGATGACGGCACGTATACCATTCCGGAAGGAAATTTATTTCCGGAAGGCACCGACAAAACCAAACCTGAAATTTACACGATGGGTCATCGCAACCCCTGGCGGATTTCCATCGACAATGAAACCGGCTACATCTATTGGGGTGAAGTTGGTCCGGACGCTTCACGCGATTCCACCATCGGCCCGAAAGGTTACGATGAATTCAATCAGACCCGCAAAGCCGGTTTTTTCGGTTGGCCGTACTTCATCGGCAACAACATTCCGTATAGTCACCAAAATTACGAGACCAATACCGTGGGTGAAAAATTTGATCCGGAACATCCGGTCAACAACTCACCGAACAATACCGGCTTAACCGAATTACCGGTGCCTCAAAAAGCACTGATCTGGTATCCCTATTCGAACTCCGATGAATTTCCGTTGGTCGGAAGTTCAGGCCGAAGTGCCACGGGTGGCCCGGTCTTCAGAAAGGCGGATTTTAAAAATGCGCCTCGACCCTTCCCCTCCTATTATGAAGGAAAATGGTTCATCGTTGAATTTATGCGGGGTTGGATTATGGTGGTGACGATGGATGAAGAAGGAAATTATAAAAGTATGGAGCGATTCTTGCCTAAGGAAAACTTCAGCAGCGCCATAGATATGCAGTTTGGTCCCGAAGGTGACTTATACATACTGGAATATGGTTCCGCCTGGTTCAGGGGTAATGATAATGCGCGCATTGTGAAAATTGAATACAATGGTGGTAACCGCAAACCGATCGTGGTCGCTAAAGCGGATAAAGTGGCAGGCGCTTTGCCGTTTACCGTCACCCTATCTTCTGAGGGTACCTTAGACTATGATCAATATGATCACGGTAAATTATCATATGAATGGAAGATCCAATCCGAAAATGGTTTTTCACAAACCCTCACGGAAGCAAACCCGACCCTCACCTTAGACAAGGCGGGAGTTTATCAGGTAACCTTTACGGCAACTGATACGAAAGGCGAAAAGAACTCCCAGTTCCTCGAATTAAAATCCGGTAACGAGCCTCCTGTGGTAGACATTCATATTCTTCGTGGCAACAAGACCTTCTACTTTGAGAATAATTCCATCGATTATGAAATTACCGTAAGCGATAAAGAAGATGGTACCGTAGGCCAGGGAATTCAAATGAATGAAGTAGCCGTAAACTTTGACTATGCACCGGAAGGATTTGATTTGATTGAAATTGCCTCTAGTCATCGCAGCACCGATGATTGGGTAACCTTCTCTGTTGGCTTAAACCTGATCAACAAAAGCGATTGCAAATCATGCCACCTGATCGATAAAAAATCAGTGGGCCCTGCCTATCTGGAGGTAGCTAATAAGTATAAAGGCGATAAAGCTGCCCAGGAAAAACTTGCTCAGAAAATCATCATGGGGGGAGGCGGAGTATGGGGCGATCATGCCATGGCTGCCCACCCTCAGATTACTCCCCCGCAGGCAGCCAGCATGGTTCAGTATATTATGAGTCTGGCGGATGTTAAACAAGCCCAGAAAGAAATTCCGCTGAAGGGAACTTTCGTTATGCAGGCCCCGGCCGATGATAATAAGCGTGGAGGTTATTTGTTGCGCGCGGCTTATCAAGACAAGGGCACGGCCGACCTGCAATCACTCACTTCTGAAAAAATTATCGCCTTGCGAAACCCCGTGATCGATCCTGAACTTTCGGATGTTTCCTCAGGCACACAAATCTTAACAACACCCTCCCGTTCTTTCTCCATGGTAGGGAATAATGCCTACCTGGGTTACAAAAGCATTGATTTCACTGACATTAAGCAAATTGAACTTTTGATGCAGGCCCAACCCCGATCTGGCGCAATTGGTGGCGTTGTTGAAATCCATCTTGACGCAATGGATGGACCTTTGGTCGGTACGACTGAACAGATCGTACCGAAAGACGTAGATTTCCGCACGGCCTTTCAGCTTATGCAACAAGCCCAACAAAAAAATTCCAAGAATGCATCCAGAGCCAATCAAGGCGGTGGTGCACCAGGTGCTTCGTCCATTGACTTTAATGCACTACGCAGATTTATGTCAGTTTCTTCTAAAGTGCCGGTTAACGATGTGCAGGGAACTCATGATGTATACTTTGTCTTCAAAAATCCGGAAGCCGGGGATAATAAAATCCTGGTTCAAATGATTGAGATTCAATTCCAAAACAAAATGGAACCAGCAGATCAATAATTTAACATAATCATCCAAGAAAAAACCAGTTTATGAAAAACAAAACCTCCAGACGTCAATTTATCGGAGCTGCTTCCACGCTGCTCGCGGGTACGATGATGGCCAGCCATCAAACTTTTGCTATCCCCAACTTTATCAACAACCTGGGCAAATCGGGTTCTACCATAAAGGGGGTACGGTTAGGGCTGATCACCTACTCTTTCCGCGACCTTCCCGACCAAAGTGCCGAAGCAACGTTGGACTATATCCGTCAATGCGGAATCACCCATGTTGAAATGATGGGTGGCCCGGCAGAATCCTTTGCTGGCGCACCTAAGAATCCAGTAGATTTTCGTACCATGATGCCCATCTGGCGCAAGCGCCAACAAAAAGTGGAACTTACCGAAGAGGAGAAGAAAACCCTTGCCGAGGTAGAAGCAAAAGGTAAAGCTTACCGCGAAGAGATGGCAGCCTGGAGACAGAGCGCCCCCATGTCTAAATTTGAAGAGTTCGCTAAGATGTACAAAAAGGCCGACATCGAGATTTATGCGTTTAAACCTGATGCCTTTGGCATGCAAAACACAGATGCTGACATTGATTACGGATTACGCGCAGCAAAAGCGTTAGGGGCTTCGCACGTTACGTTGGAACATCCGAGCAATGATGCGCATACCTTAAAGCTCGGTAAAGCAGCTGAAAAATATGGCTTGAAAGTCGGATATCATGGACATGAACAGCAGACTCCAACTTTCTGGGACACCGCACTGTCACAATCCCCGGCTAACGCACTGAATCTTGACTTGGGCCACTATGTGGCAGCCGGGAATTCTAATCCATTGGAAATCATTAAACAGAAACACGACCGTATCGTAAGCATGCACATGAAGGACCGCAAGAGCAAGGCCAATGGTGGTGACAACCTGCCTTGGGGTACTGGCGAAACGCCACTGGCCGATGCGTTGCGCCTGATGCGTGACAATAAATACACCTTCCCGGCCACGATTGAATTGGAATATAAAATACCGGAAGGTTCAAGCCCGATTGAAGAAGTAAAAAAATGCCTTGAGTTCTGTAAATCTGCCCTGGGTTAGGCAATCCATAAATCAATCGATATTGTTTCTAAAAAATGCCGGTCTTAAAGCCGGCTTTTTTATGCCATTCATGATAGTACAGGATGGCTCAACACCGATTAGTCCCTATCTTTATTTCAGTGTAATTTCTACCTCATGCAAGTCATTCTCGGAACCATTTTTCATTTTATCGGGGGTTTTGCTTCCGGCAGTTTTTACATGCCCTTTAAACGCGTAAAGGGTTGGGCATGGGAAAGTTACTGGATTATAGGCGGTCTTTTTTCCTGGCTGATTGTTCCTCCATTGGCTGCCTGGCTTACCTTGCCCGGGTTCTCTGACATCATTCGAAATGCTCCTGCCTCCACCATCCAATATACCATTTTGTTTGGGGTACTATGGGGAATTGGCGGACTAACGTATGGTCTTGGCGTGCGGTATCTCGGTATGTCATTAGGCAATTCCGTAGTCCTGGGCTTTTGCTCCGCGTTTGGCGCGATTGTACCTTCCATATACTATGCCATTGTACCTACCGAAGGCAAGACGAGTATTATAGAGATGTTCTCTACCACCTGGGGGTTGGTGGTTCTTGCTGGTGTGGTGATTTGCCTTGTCGGGATTTACATTTGCGGTCGCGCAGGAATGCTAAAAGAAAATGACCTGAATGAAGAAGATAAGAAAAAAAGCGTGGCGGAATTCAATCTTGGAAAAGGATTGTTCGTAGCGATTACTTCTGGTATTCTTAGTTCATGTTTTAACTTCGGAATTGAAGCCGGCAAGCCGATGGCTGAAGCGGCAGTGGCCATGGGATTGAATCCGCTTTATCAAAACAACGTTACCTACGTGGTCCTGCTGTGGGGTGGCCTGGCCACCAACTTCCTCTGGACTATGATTTTGAATGCCCGTAATGGCACGTTTAGCGATTACACCAAAAAGCAAGCACCGCTCATTAATAATTATCTGTTCTCGGCATTGGCCGGCACAACCTGGTTCCTGCAGTTTTTCTTTTACGGCATGGGCGAAAGTAAACTTGGCAATGGGGCCAGTTCCTGGATCCTGCACATGGCTTTTATTATTCTGATCGCCAATGTGTGGGGGATTCTATTGAATGAGTGGAAAGGAGTAAGTAAGAAAACAAAAACGACCATCATCATCGGCATAGCCACGATTATGCTTTCGGTGTTGGTGGTGGGTTATGGCAATGCAATTAAGTAGCAAATAGAGTTATCGTTAGCCTTAAGTTCACACGATTAGAAACTACTGGAAGCTATCAACTAACAACTCGTTACTATTTACTAAAGACTAAAGACTTAATACATGACAAAAACATTCAAACATGGAAGCTACCTGTGGGATGAAGCCAAAGCGGCTTCAATGGCAGGGGATGAAGTAGAACTACTGATTTATCGTTCCAATTTATTGGGTGCTGATTTACGCCTCACCAACTATGGTGGTGGCAACACCTCGTGTAAAGCATTAGCGAAAGACCCGCTCACGGGTAAAGAAACGGAAGTGATGTGGGTAAAGGGTTCTGGTGGCGACATAGGCACACTCAAACGCAATGGGCTAGCTGCATTATACGTAGACAGACTAAGAAGCTTGACGAACGTATATCGCGGAATTGAATTCGAAGATGAAATGGTGGAACTCTTCAATCATTGTATTTATGATTTGGCTTCGAAAGCTCCCTCCATTGATACACCGCTCCATGGATTCCTTCCGTTCAAACATATCGATCACCTGCATCCGGATGCGGCCATTGCCATTGCTGCCGCGAAAGATGGAAAGAAAATTACGCAAGCGTTGTTCGGTGGAAAAATCGGTTGGGTGGAATGGCAACGCCCTGGCTTTGATCTGGGATTGAAACTAAAACAATGTCTCGATGAAAATCCGGGCATACGCGGAATCATGCTGGGCTCACATGGTTTATTCACATGGGGTAATACAGCTTACGAAAGTTATGTGAACACACTCGAGGTGATTGAAACATGTGCCGAATACCTCGAACAAAATTATGGCAAGAAACGACCGGTGTTTGGTGGCATGGTGATTAAATCATTACCAAAAGAAGAGCGACAGAAGCAAGCAGCAACCCTCGCTCCTATTCTGCGCGGATTGTGCTCAAGTCATACACGCATGATTGGTCATTTCACAGACGATGAGCGCGTGCTGGAATTCACCAACTCACACGACCTGGCAAGACTGGCACCAATGGGCACCAGTTGCCCCGACCACTTTTTAAGAACGAAGATTAGTCCATTGGTATTGAATCTTGCTACAGACGAAGATTTATCCAGTGCAAAGACCACTAAAGAAAAACTGTTGCCTGCATTTGAAGCGTATCGCAAGATGTATGCAGAGTATTACAATTCGTGCAAGCATCCGAATAGTCCGGCTATGCGCGATCCAAACCCCGTGGTGATTCTTTATCCCGGTGTGGGTATGTTTACCTTCGCTAAAGACAAGCAGACTGCGCGTGTGGCTGCTGAGTTTTACATCAATGCCATCAATGTGATGAAGGGTGCAGAGGCCGTGTCGGAATACACCTCACTCCCACGGCAGGAAGCATTTAATATTGAATACTGGTTGCTGGAAGAGGCAAAGCTTCAGCGCATGCCGAAGCCCAAACCACTTACAGGCAAAGTAGCATTAATTACAGGGAGTGCCGGAGGTATTGGAAAAGGCATCGCAAAAAAGTTTGCCGATGAAGGCGCTTGTGTTGCTATTAGCGATAATGATTCTGAGCGTCTCGCTAAAGCAGATGAAGAATTCAAAAAGAAATATGGCAAGGATGCCTACACATCTGTAGTGATCGATGTATTGAAAACCGAGCAAATTAAAGCAGCCTTTGAAAGATCTGCCCTTGCCTTTGGTGGCGTTGACATTGTGGTGAACTGTGCCGGTATCTCTATCTCCAAACCATTGGAGGAGCACACTGAAAAAGACTGGGATCTATTGTATAACATTCTGGTGAAAGGACAATTCCTGGTTACCCAAGCGGGTATAGAAGTGATGCGTAAGCAGGCTCTTGGTGGTGATGTGATTAACATCGTTAGCAAAAACGCCTTGGTAAGCGGCCCCAACAATGCGGCCTATGGTTCTGCGAAAGCAGCACAGTTGCATTTAAGCCGGTTGAATGCTGCTGAATTGGGAGTTGATAAAATCCGGGTGAATGTGGTAAATCCGGATGCCGTAATCAGCGACAGTAAAATCTGGGAAGGTGCCTGGGCCGAAGGTCGCGCGAAAGCATATGGTGTGAAAGTAGAAGAACTCCCCGCCTACTATGCGAAGCGAACCCTACTGAACGAAATCATCTTACCAGAAGACATTGCGAATGCATGCTTTGCTTTTGTGGGGGGCTTACTGAATAAGTCTACCGGTAATGTTTTGAATGTGGATGGTGGTGTGGCAATGGCATTTGTGAGGTGACATCATTTTTAAACTTTGTGAACCTTCGGGACTAAGTGCCTTTGTGGTTCTAAATAAATTAATATGACACGACTCGCATTTAAAATGAAACTGCACAAAGGACAGGAAGCGGAATACAAACGCAGACACGATGCTTTGTGGCCAGAACTTCGCGAGTTACTGAAGCAGACCGGTATATCAGAGTACTCCATTTTTCTTGACGAAGACACGAATTATCTTTTCGGAGCATTGAAAGTTGAAGATGCCGCTGCCATGGAAGAATTACCCAAGCATCCGGTGATGAAAAAGTGGTGGGCATACATGAAAGACATTATGGAAAGCAACCCGGATAACTCACCGATCAGTGTGCCTTTGAAAGAAGTTTTCTATCTTGAATAAGTTACATGAACCACGAAGTCACAAAGACGCCATGGAACTCGAAGCGCTTAATGAAACGCTGAAACTGTGTGGTTCATTAATTCAAAACAGAGTGAACGAATGTGCCATTCATGAAAAATGGAATGAAAAGATTAATATTTTAAAGCCGAAACCAGTAAGACACCGGGTACTCAAAGAATCATATTGAACTTAAGGCGACTTATAGCCTTCGTGACTTGGTGGTTTAAAAAAGATCAACTATGAATATTGATAAAGCCCAAATCGAAAAGCACAACGACAAACTAACTAAGCCGCACGAGCGAAAGCTTAAACAATTGTCCAATGAAATTCCCAATGTATCAAAAATCATTCGCAAGCTGGTAGATTTTCAGATTGCCATACCCAGTTGGGCGTTGGGCACGGGCGGCACGCGTTTTGGCCGATTTTCAGGCGGTGGTGAACCCCGATCGCTGGAAGAAAAAATAGAAGATGTCGGCTTGCTGCATGCATTGAACAAATCAAGTGGAGCAATCTCGCTGCACATTCCATGGGATATTCCATCCAACAACCGAAAGATTAAAGCATTGGCCGCGGCACACGGAATAGTATTCGATGCGGTGAATTCCAACACGTTTCAAGACCAACCCAATCAAAAGTACAGTTACAAGTTTGGCTCGCTTCAACATGTCAATTCAAAGGTGCGTCAACAGGCTATTGACCATAATCTTGAAGTGATAAAATACGGTAAAGCACTTGGGTCGAACTCAATTACCGTGTGGTTGTCGGACGGCTCCTGCTTTCCAGGACAATTAAATTTCAGAAAAGCATTTCAGCGCACCCTTGAGGGATTGCAGGAAATCTATGCAGCACTGCCGACCAACTGGAAGATGTTTGTAGAATACAAAGCCTTCGAACCGAATTTCTATTCCATGACCGTGGGTGATTGGGGTCAATCATATCTCTACGCCAGCAAACTTGGACCAAAAGCTTATACATTGGTTGACCTCGGTCATCACTTGCCTAATGCCAACATTGAACAGATTGTATCACTTTTGTTAATGGAAGGCAAGCTGGGTGGCTTTCACTTCAACGATTCCAAGTATGGCGATGATGATTTAACGGTGGGAAGCATTAATCCTTACCAACTCTTTTTGATATTCAATGAACTGGTAGAAGGCATGGATGCCCGCAAAATGAATCACGCAACTGACTTAGGCTGGATGATTGATGCCTCGCACAATGTCAAAGATCCGTTGGAAGATTTGCTCCAATCCGTAGAAGCAATCAAAATTGCCTATGCTCAGGCATTGCTGGTCGACCGTAGGGAACTTAACCGTGCCCAGGAAAATAATGATGTCGCGAGAGCACAGGAAATTCTGCAACAGGCATATCGAACAGATGTGAGACCCTTAGTTGCTGAAGCAAGATTAAAAGCCGGTGCCGCCTTGCAGCCCATTCAACTTTTCAGAGAATTGAATGTGCGCAAACAACTCATGGCTGAACGCGGACTAAAAACTGTAACAACGGGATTATAGTTGTACTAACTCCAATTAGTTGATGTCAACTCCGGTTATTGCCATTTTTGATATTGGGAAAACAAATAAGAAGCTATTCCTCTTTGATGAAGACTACCGGATATGTTTTGAAAAATCAGTTCAGCTTCCTGATATCCAGGATGAAGATGGATTTCCTTGCGAAGATATCGAAGCATTAACCGCATGGGTCAAAAATTCTTTTGATGATGTTTTGGCCTGGAATGAATTTCATATTAAGGCATTGAATGTTTCGGCACATGGTGCCAGCTTTGTTCATCTTGACGAGAACAGCAAACCCGTTGCTCCGCTCTATAATTATCTGAAATCCTACCCGGAAGAGCTGAAACAGAAATTTTATCATACATATGGCGGAGAGTCAGAGTTTGCGCGAATCACAGCTTCACCTGTGCTGGGAAATCTCAACTCAGGCATGCAACTGTATTGGTTGAAAGAACAACGTACGGAAATATTCAACAAAATAAAATATTCACTCCACCTTCCGGAATACATTAGCTACCTCTTCACACATATTCCCGTTTCCGGTATCACCAGTATTGGTTGTCACACGAATCTCTGGGATTTTACAAAAAATAATTACCACGAGTGGGTATCAAAGGAACAGATTATGGACAAACTGGTTCCTATTCATTCGAGTTCTAAAGCAAGCCGAATCACCTACAAGGAAAATTCATTCAATGTGGGCATTGGTTTGCATGATAGTTCAGCGGCCTTGATTCCCTATATCACATGTTTTCAGGAACCTTTTGTTTTGCTCTCAACCGGCACCTGGTGCATCAGTCTGAATCCATTTAATCATACTCCGCTTACCACAGATGAGTTAAAGCATGATTGTCTTTGCTATCTCACCTTTGAAGGCAAACCGGTGAAAGCTTCGCGCCTCTTCTCCGGCTATGTACATGAACAGGAAACCAAAAAAATGGCGGAGCACTTTCATGTTGCCGTAGACTACTTTCAAAAAGCAAAGTACCAACCAGAATTGATTAAGCGTTTATCCCGTAGTGAGTATAGTTCCCAAAACCTCGATTTCTACAGTTCATTTGACGAAGCATACACACACCTAATCATGCATCTAGTTAAACAACAGGTAACTTCTACCAACCTGGTGCTGAAGAATAGCCCGGCAAGACGTATTTTTGTTGATGGTGGATTTAGTCACAATGAGATTTATATGAGATTCCTTTCGCACGCATATCCTGAAATTCAAGTGAGTGCCGCTTCAGTTGCACAAGCGACTGCGGTGGGCGCTGCGATGGCGATTCATTCGTATTGGAACAGCAAACCCATTCCCGCCAACTTGATTCAGCTGATGGATTATCGTCAAGATTAATATGAAGGTTGGCTTATTCATTCCCTGCTACATCGACCAGCTCTATCCACAAGTGGCTATTGCTACGTTGGAGTTGCTGGAAAAACAAGGATTGAAGGTAAGCTATCCCCTAAATCAAACCTGTTGCGGCCAGCCAATGGCTAATTCAGGTTTTGAGCATCTCACCCATGATTGCAATAAAAACTTCATTCAAAACTTTGATGGCCTTGATTACATCGTGTGCCCATCGGGAAGTTGCACGCTGCATGTGAAAGAACATCTGCACGATAAGTCGGATGAAACCAAAGCAGAAAAAATCCGTAACCGTGTATTTGAGTTAGTTGAATTTCTTACCGATGTAGTTGGAGTAAAAAATCTGGATGCTAGTTTTCCGCATAAAGTTGGATTACATCAAAGCTGTCATGGCTTGCGGGGATTACATTTGGCACAAATGTCGGAGTTGGTAGCTGCGCCATACTCAAAGCCGGAGCAATTGCTCAAGATGGTAAAAGGACTAGAGTTAATTTCGCTCGACCGCAAAGATGAGTGCTGCGGTTTTGGTGGAATCTTTTCAGTGTTTGAGGAAGCGGTGAGCGCCAAGATGGGGCAAGACCGGATTGCAGACCACATCAAACATGAAGCAGAATACATGACCGGAGTGGACATGAGTTGCCTCATGCACATGGAAGGAATTTTAAAAAGACAGAAAAGTGATTTAAAGGTGATTCATATTGCTGAGATACTTAATTCAAACTTGACATAAGAAACAATATGTCAGCCTGAGGCACTCGAAGGCTGACATACTAAAACAATGAACACGAACAAAACACATAGCGAACTAGCCGAGCAATTCAATCGCGATACCAAGCGGGTGGATTGGCATGACGAAACACTGTGGTTTGTTCGCGTTAAGCGCGACCGTGCCGCGAACCAAATTCCGGAATGGGAACAACTTCGAGAGGCTGCTTCGCAGATAAAAAACAATGTATTAAGTAATCTGCATGATTATCTGCTTGAATTCGAAAGGCAAGCACTATTGAATGGTATCCATGTGCATTGGGCTACTGATGCAAAAGAGCATAATGAAATAGTTCATTCCATCATTCAGCAGCACGGTATTAACCACATCGTTAAAAGCAAGTCGATGCTGACGGAAGAATGTGGCCTGAACGAATACCTCCACGATCAAGGCATTGAAGTGATTGACACCGATCTGGGCGAACGGATAGTGCAGTTGGCCAACGAACCACCCAGTCATATCGTGTTGCCCTGTATTCATTGGAAGAAAGAAGAAATCAGTGAACTCTTTCATCAACATCTCGGCACACCGAAAGGCAATGCCGACCCTAAATTTCTTACGGATGCTGCACGAGCTCACTTGCGTGAACATTTTCTAACCAGTCGCCTGGCCATCACTGGAGTAAACTTTGCGATAGCAGAAACCGGAGAGTTTGTGGTGTGCACCAATGAAGGCAATGCCGACCTGGGCGTGCAACTTGCCGATGTGCACATTGCCTGCATGGGCATAGAAAAAATTATTCCGCAGCGAAAGCATCTGGGAGTATTTCTCAGGCTGCTGGCAAGAAGTGCCACGGGGCAACCTATCACTACCTATTCTTCGCATTTTAAAAAACCACGGGCAGGACAAGAGATGCATATTGTGTTGGTTGATAATGGTAGAAGCAAACGACTGGCCAGTGACGATTTTAGAAATGCATTGAAGTGCATTCGCTGTGGTGCTTGCTTTAACACCTGCCCCGTGTATCGAAGAAGTGGTGGGCATAGTTATCACACGGCTGTGGCCGGACCGATTGGCTCTATACTGGCCCCAGGTTTCGACATGGAAAAGAATGCAGACTTGCCCTTTGCCTCCACCCTGTGTGGTTCGTGCTCGCATGTATGTCCGGTAAAGATTGACATTCATCAGCAACTTTTTAATTGGCGGCAGGTACTGGTAAAAAACGGACATGTAAACACAACCAAGAAAATTGGGATTGGCGCTGCCTCGTTTATCCTGTCGCGCCCCTGGTTATATAAGATATCGGGTAGCCTGGTCAGATTATTCATGCGTGCAGTACCAAGCCTGATTAACAATAGATTAAATCCCTGGTATACCCATCGCGAAATGCCGAAGGCTGCACCGAAATCGTTCAACTCGTGGTATCAAACCAATCGAAAAAATGGGTAGTCGGGAAGCGATATTAGCTGCACTGAAGAAAAACCAGCCGGCACTGCAGCCGTTGCCGGATATTTCAATCGCCTCTTCAAATTCAGGAGATTTAAAAGCGAAGTTTATTCAAACACTCACCAGCATTGGTGGAAAAGTAATTGAAGTAAGCGAACCAGACGAAATTGCATCACATATCAGTAAAGAATTTAACAGTTCAGCCAGAATTGTAAATACGGTTGAGGATCTCCATCCAAAATTTGAAGCCTTCAACCCGAAGTCCGATTCGCATGATTTCAAAAACGTTACGCTAGCCATTCTGAAAGGAGTATTTGGCGTAGCCGAAAATGGTGCCATATGGATTACCGATTCAAACATGGGCGACCAGGCACTGCCCTATATTTGCGAACATCTTGCATTGATTATAAAAAGTGACTCCATACTTGACAAACTCCGCGATGCTTATGATAAAATTGGTAATGCCGATTATCGTCTTGGAACATTCCTGGCAGGACCTTCTAAAACAGCTGATATTGAACAATCACTCGTACTGGGTGCTCACGGCCCAAAGAGTTTATTAGTATTTTTAATAAACCAAAAATAGTTTTTAACGATGATGCCACAAGCAATCCACGCTCAACAACAAAATGCTCTCAAAATGAATGGAGTATTTGTCAAGTTGGACCCACATGACTTCCTGAAATTGACCAATGAAAAAGAAGGGCTACTGATTGTAATTTCTCAAGTAGGTCTTTTTACCAATCACTATCAATATCTTACCTCCTATAAAGGATTTATATTTCATTGTAAAAGTAAAGAACAGTTGCCCTTACCTTCTAAGCATGAAAAGATTTGGTCCAGGAGTATTTCGCTTCCCGTCATGTAAACAACAGGAACAAATCCATGGTAAAATCAAAAAGCCTGCTAACAGCAGGCTTTTTATGGTTGACTAGTAGACGTTATTTTAAACTAAGTTCAGCTATGATATTCTTGGCTCCACCCAGTTTATCGATGCACCAAAGCACGTAACGGATGTCAACACAAATGGTGCGATTCAAATCCTTATCAAAGGCTATTTTATGGCTGAGCGCCTCGTAGTTGCCGTCAAAGGCCAACCCAATCAACTCTCCATTGGCATTTAAGATGGGAGAACCCGAATTGCCACCGGTAATATCATTGGTGGTGATGAAACCCACCACCAGATCATTAGTACGGGCATCTTTGTAAATTCCGTAATCCTTCTTTTTGGCCGCCTCCAATAACTCCTTGGGTAAATCAAATTCGTAATCACCCGGAACATACTTTTGTAGCACTCCACTCAGGGTGGTTACATAATCATAAAATACGGCATCGCGGGGTCGATAGGATTTCACATTACCATAACTGAGGCGCATGGTAAAGTTGGCATCCGGATAAAGTGCCTTGCCCTTATTCATTTCCAGGATACCTTTCATGTAGAGCCGGCTCAACTCGTTATTCGCATTAGTAAATTCAACAAGTTTTGGCAGGATGGTGGCCGTATAGTTCTTAACAAAAGTTGTTGCAAACTTGTACGCAGGATCTGACTGCAAAGTGGCAGAGTCTGGCTTTGCCATAAACGCATTCCATCGTGCATCATCCAGAATGATGGTCTTGCCAAACACATCAGCTGAAAACTTTCTATAGGTATTGTCATCCCCCAATTCTCCATACTGGGATTGCAGCGATGAGAAAAAACCAGCGGGATGCTGCGAAGGATCAATATCGGTATAATACATTTTGAGCGTAGCCGCAAGAATATGTTGATCAGAAGGCTTATTCTCGCCTTCCACAAAATTGGTGCGGGTTCTGGTCAGGCTTTCTGTCACCTTTTTTATTTCTTCAGCTGAAGGATTTTTCTTGGTAAGGGCACGCTCGAGGGCCATCATCGAACTGGCATAGGCGATTAATGGTGAGCCAAGAATTCCTTCATTCAAGTACGTACGATGCTTGGTGTAAGGCCACCATGCTTGGTAGGCAGCATCAAATTTTTCAAACAATCCCTGGTAGTCAGGTTTACCGGTTGCCCACTTGACAAACTTTTCCTCTTCCGCTTTTTTCTGCCCATACACATCATACTTCAGGAGTTGTTTTCTTTCGCCATCAAAAAATTTCCAGTAATTCGCAATACCCGCATAACTTGACGCCAATTGAAGTCGAACTGCATCGCTTTTCTTCATTTCCTCGAACATCAACTTTAACCGAACATCCCGAAGATTGACAATGGCCGGATTCTCCACTTCTGTTTTAATTTTTACTCCGAGTGAAGTTTCATATCGGCTGGTGCTTCCCGGATAACCCAAAATCATAGCATAGTCACCATCTTTAACTCCTTTGGTTGACACATTTAAATAGTACTTAGGCTTTAATGGAATGTTATCAGCAGCATATTCAGCCGGTTTGCCATCCTTGTTGGTATATACTCGAAACACCGAAAAATCACCCGTATGCCGCGGCCACTCCCAGTTATCGGTATCGCCACCAAACTTACCGATACTCTCGGGTGGCGTGCCTACCAAACGGATATCGCGGTAACGTTCATAAACAAAAATCAGGTACTGGTTATTTTTAAAAAAAGGCATGACCCGGGCTTCCAGGTTTGTACCTTCGGTTGCCTTCTTGGCTATTTCAGCAGAAACTGCCTGCAGTTTTGCATTTCGCTCAGTTCCGGTTAATCCCTGCAGTGCTGCTTCCACTTCTTTGGTTACATCCTCAATCTTTACCAGGAACTGAACGGACAGCCCAGCTGCGGGAATTTCTTCTGCTTTACTTTTTGCCCAGAAGCCATTTTTCAGATAATTTTTTTCAACGGTACTGGCTGCGGCAATAGCCCCATAACCACAATGATGATTCGTGAAAATTAATCCTTCCTTACTGACAATCTCTCCCGTACAGCCACCGCCAAAAATGATAATCGCATCCTTCAGGGATGCTTTATTGAGACTATACAATTGTTCTTTGGTAAGCTTAAGTCCCCGCTTCACCATATCATTATAGGTCTGGTCGCCCAACATATAAAGCAACCACATGCCTTCATCGGCACGGGCTAACCCTAAAACGAAAACAAAAAAAAGTGTCAGCAATCGTCTTTTCATAATCTAAAATTTAATGAATCAAGTTAACGGAAAAATTATGGGGATCCAATGCAGCATGTTGGTTTGGAAAGTAGACAGGAAATTACTCCTGATTTGACTTGCCGGGGGTTGGAATCAAATAGACTTTCCATTCCTTATGACCATCGGCAATCCTGCCGTAGGATTTATTTTCTGATTGCTTACCAAATTTCAAGTCAGTAATCTTGCGGCCATCCTTATTAAATAACCCCAGATACTCGCCATCCATATCCAATTTGAATTTTAAATGGAGCGGTCCTTGTTCAGGTGTCCCATCCGCCCAAAACAACAAATAGCCGCCAGGAGGAATGGTCGTCAGTTCAGGATTTACATCAGGAATTTTATACCCTAATGGCTTCTTTTTGTCTTGTGTAAAATACATGCCCCCCACATTGACCGGAACTGAGCTATTGTTAAAGAGTTCGATCCAGTCGTCATACTCCGGTGTGCCCGTAGTTTGATCCGGACAACAGGAGGTGCTTCCTGTTAGAATTTCGTTGATATAAAGTTCAGGAAGGTCTTCGCGCAATAAAAAATAGAAGGCCCCCACACCCAGCAAAAGAATAAAGCCTATGATTCCAAATTTATTCAGTGTGCTGGTCATAGAAGAAGTGCTCAATTTACTCCGAAATATAGACTTTTTGATCGATATTTTTGATCGTGGTAGATCACCGGAGTTGCTCAACGCTATCTACCGATGATTTATTGATGGGGCCGTATATGTGGGGAAATAATTCGCCATCCGGTCCGGGTTCATACTTCAGGTCAGCTTCCAATTTATCTTCATCCAGCGATAGCAAAATCAAATTGGATTGGCCACTAAAATAACGCTGGAGCACACCGGTCAGTTGACCGGCTGTACAACAATGAATAAATCCTTCAATTTCCAGTGAGGCCGCTTTAAACGTTACATGGGAAACCTGGGCTTCCCATTCTGATTTTGGTGTTACATGAAAGATCATGATTCCTGAAGATTTACTTACATATGATGGGCTTGCTTGAGAAATCCTTCCATCCAAAGATGTGCGTTCTCTAAATTATCAAAGACCATGAGGGTTATACCCTCAGCTTTCGTCCTTTCAACCATCCGTTCATAATACATTTTCCGAATGGGATCAGAAAACCCTACTGCGGCAATACGCTTAAGCCCGCAACGTACAGCTTCAGGAATTACGGTATTCATAAACCAAAACTGGTCGGCATCTGAAACCACGCCCTGTAACCGTAAGTCAGCAATCCAGCCCGGTGTATGATAGGTTTTTAAGGTATGCAATACCGCTTGAAACGCTCTTCGATACTCAAGACTTGTAATATTTTTCCGCCATACGATTACCGTATTATTAATCTCAGCATCATAGTAAATCTGGGCAGCTTCACTTTCAAAGAATATTTGATGACTGATGTCCTTAGGTAAAGGAAATCGGATCATAAACGTGGTACCCCGATTCAATTCACTATCCAATTCAATGGTTCCTCCTAATGTATCCACCTGGGTTTTAACCAAGTATAAACCAAGGCCCTTTCCATCAACATGGGTATGAAACCTACGGTATAACTTGAATATATTTTGACGTTGCGTACTTAAATCCATCCCCAGACCATTGTCCTGCACCCGTAACACAATGGATTGATCCATTAACTGATGGGAGGAAATTTCAATTTTCAGATTTCGCTCCGGGTTGCGATACTTGATTGCATTACTGACCAGGTTATAGAGTATACTTTGAATCATGGCGCGAATGGAATAAATAAACGGAGCCTCATCAAATTTAGCTTGTATCATATAGCCTGGTCGTATCTGCTCTTTTAAAATCGATAATGTCTTTTTCCACTCCGTTTCAAAATGGATTTTCTCCCGAACTTGATACAGGTCATTTCGCAAATCAATGATGAGGTTCAGATCTTTCAGCACTTCATCCAACTCTAACCCGGATTTCTGAATCATAGAGCTTACTTCTTGTTTCTCCCCATCCTCCGTTAAGCGATGAAACAAATCAGTAAGTCCTAATAATCGGGCTACCGGCCCCCTCAGATTGTGCGATACTGTATAGGAAAACTGACGCAGCTCATTGTTATGCCGAACCAACTCCTCATTGGTTCGAAGTAAGTCCGCACTTTTATCTTCTACCATCCTGGCCAGTTGCTGGTTTGACTGAACCAGTTTCTCTTGTTGTTTGCTGATCAGCAAATTGGCTTCTGCCAGTAATTCGCGACTTTCTTGTATTTCCTTCTTTTGACGAAGTAGTTCCTCACTTTGCAGCATCATCGAGTGATTGAGCTCAACTAATTCGGTGTTTCGATCCAGCAACTCCTGATTAATTGTATTTAATTCCTGATTTGCTTTGGTGACTCGTTTCTCCGCACGGTTGGTGATAAACTTTAAGGTGATCACGCCAAAAGCAAGTACAAAAAATGAGATGAGGGTTATGTAATTAATGTAATAATAAGAGGAGGCGTTAAACCCGCGTTGAAAGTACCCTAATTGGAAATAATTGTGAATGGGATCAAAGAAAATCAGAACTAATAAAGTTGACCCCATGCAAATGATGATCTTCATCCGTTCTTCAAAGGCAAAGGAGAGCACCGGCAAAATAGTCGTAACGAGAATAATAAACCGGCTATCAAAATAGGTAATGTAGGAGTACTGAGGTTCCTGCATTTTCCCATAAACCGAAATTATTAAGGTCAGATAAACCGGAACAAGACAGAATAACAATCGGCCAACATGATAATTCCATCGGTTGATGAGTGGAATCGATAGAAACAATACTCCAATGGCAATCACATACACCGAAGTTTCAGACCATCCGAAAAGATAGTATAGGATGTAGAATAAGATAAACGTCAGGACCGAAAAGAGGGTCGATAAAATATTGGTAACAAAAACCCCCTGTTGAAGTGAACGTGAAGCTAACTGAGTGGGGAGTAAATACTTGAAGGGGCTCAGCATCAACTGGTTGATAAAAAGCAAAATTAACAGAATAGTGGAGGACTAAAACACCTACCACTTGTTAGCTTAATCTTTTACTTCTCTGTATTTTTGGCCTCCAAGGTTTGAGTATGAGTACAGAGACTGCCTCCCCGAAAGACGTTAAACCCAATCTGGCGGGCCATCAGGCCCCCGCACCTTATAAACCCAAAAATAAAATCCGAATTGTTACTGCCGCCAGCCTGTTTGATGGCCATGATGCTGCCATCAACATCATGCGCAGAATAATACAAGCTACCGGAGTCGAAGTGATTCACCTGGGGCATGATCGCAGTGTTGAGGAAGTGGTGAACACGGCAATTCAAGAAGACGCACAGGCCATTGCCATAACCAGTTATCAAGGCGGGCATAACGAATATTTTAAATACATGTTTGACTTGCTTCAGGAAAAGGGAGCTGGTCACATAAAAATTTTTGGCGGTGGCGGAGGGGTAATTCTACCCGAAGAAATAAAAGAACTTATGGACTATGGGATTACCCGGATTTACTCTCCGGATGATGGCCGAGCCATGGGGCTGCAAGGGATGATCAATGACCTGGTTGAGAAAAGTGATTTTCCTACGGGTAAAACAGTAAACACGGAAGACGTAACCATTGAGAATTACCTGGGAATTGCGCAGTTGATTTCAGCAGCTGAAAACTATTATCAGGATCATCATCCCATCTTCGAAGAAATTTCAAAAAAGGCAACACAGGTCAAGACTCCGGTGCTCGGCATTACCGGTACCGGTGGAGCGGGCAAATCATCCATGGTTGATGAAATTGTTCGTAGGTTTTTGATTGACTTCAAGGATAAGCGGATTGGGTTAATCTCAGTAGACCCTTCAAAACGAAAAACAGGCGGAGCTTTATTGGGTGATAGAATCCGCATGAACGCGATTAACAATCCGCGCGTCTACATGCGTTCCCTGGCCACACGACAGTCCAACCTGGCGCTTTCCGCTTACGTGAAAGAGGCAATTAACATCTTGAAAGTAGCGGGTTTCGATTTAATTATTCTTGAAACCTCAGGCATTGGGCAAAGTGATACTGAAATTCTAGACCATAGTAATGTGTCGTTGTATGTCATGACTCCGGAATACGGTGCCGCGACTCAACTCGAAAAAATCGACATGTTGGATTTTGCCGATGTTATTGCTCTTAACAAATTTGATAAACGAGGTGCCCTGGACGCATTACGTGATGTGAAAAAGCAATTCCAACGTAACCATCAGCTCTGGAACACCTCAGTTGAGGAAATGCCGGTGTTTGGTACCATTGCCTCGCAGTTCAATGATCCCGGAACCAACCAACTCTACAAATTCATCATCGACAAAATAGTGGAGAAGACAGGAGCTGACTTGAAATCATCCTTTCAGATCACCCGGGAGATGTCGGAAAAAATATTTGTCATACCGCCTCATCGCACGCGTTACCTCAGTGAGATTTCTGAAAACAACCGAAAGTATGACACGTGGGTGATGGAGCAGGCGGCCGTTTCGGAAAAACTTTATGCCCTCTCTAAAACGCTCACCCTCATTTCGAAATCCAATGTTGAGGCTGCACGTGTGGTGCAGGAAGAGTATGAGCGCACCCGGCTGAATCTCGATCCCAAGAATTGGAAAGTAATTGAAGAATGGCCTCAAAAAATTAATCGCTACAAGGAGCCCATCTTTAAATTTAAAGTGCGCGACAAAGAAATTGGAATCGCAACCCACACAGAATCGCTATCGCATCTTTCGATTCCTAAAATTGCCTTACCCCGTTACTCCAGCTGGGGTGATATTGTACGCTGGAGCTTACAGGAAAATGTACCCGGTGAATTTCCGTTCACGGCTGGAATCTATCCCTTCAAGCGCGAGGGTGAAGATCCTACCCGCATGTTTGCCGGAGAAGGCGGACCCGAACGCACCAATCGCAGATTTCACTATGTGAGTTTGGCCATGCCGGCCAAGCGATTGTCAACCGCATTTGATTCCGTAACGCTGTATGGTAATGACCCGGATTATCGACCTGATATCTATGGTAAAATCGGTAATTCGGGCGTCAGTGTTTGTTGCCTGGACGATGCCAAAAAATTGTATAGTGGCTTCAATCTGGCCGATCCAAAAACATCGGTGTCCATGACCATTAATGGACCGGCCCCCATGTTGCTAGGTTATTTTCTCAATGCTGCTATTGACCAGCAATGTGAGCTGTATATCCGTAAGGCAGGGCTTGCCGATGAAGTCCAGAAAAAGATCACGGATCTCTACCATCATCATGCCGGTGCGCGTCCAGCTTATCAGGGCAGTTTGCCAAAAGGCAATGATGGATTAGGATTAATGTTGTTGGGAGTTACCGGGGATCAGGTGTTACCACCCGATCTGTATGAAAAAATAAAAGCCGATACCTTGTCGCAAGTACGAGGCACTGTTCAGGCGGATATTCTAAAGGAAGATCAGGCTCAAAACACGTGCATTTTCTCTACCGAATTTGCCCTGCGATTGATGGGTGACGTTCAGCAATATTTTATTGATCATCAGGTTCGGAATTTTTACTCCGTATCCATCTCGGGTTATCACATAGCGGAAGCAGGAGCCAATCCCATCACCCAATTGGCGTTTACACTGGCCAACGGTTTCACCTACGTGGAATATTACCTGAGCCGGGGTATGGACATTAACGAGTTTGCCCCTAACTTATCTTTCTTTTTCAGCAATGGAATTGATCCGGAATATTCCGTCATCGGCCGGGTGGCTCGCAGAATCTGGGCTAAGGCCTTGAAATTGAAATACGGAGCCAATGACCGAAGCCAGATGTTGAAATATCACATCCAAACTTCCGGGCGCTCTTTGCACGCTCAGGAAATTGACTTCAATGATATTCGTACTACCCTGCAGGCGTTATATGCGATATACGATAACTGCAATTCGTTACACACCAATGCTTACGATGAAGCCATTACGACTCCCACAGAAGAAAGTGTGAGACGGGCTATGGCTATTCAATTGATCATCAACAAAGAACTGGGGCTGGCGAAAAATGAAAATCCGCTTCAGGGTTCTTTTATTATTGAAGAGCTGACTGACCTGGTCGAAGAAGCTGTATTGGTGGAGTTTGATCGCATCACCGAAAGAGGAGGTGTGTTAGGTGCCATGGAAACGATGTATCAGCGCGGAAAAATTCAGGAAGAAAGTCTGTACTACGAAACGTTGAAGCATACCGGTGAATATCCGATTATTGGAGTCAATACCTTTTTAAGCTCGAAGGGATCACCCACCATCATACCCCAGGAAGTAATCCGGGCAACGTTGGAGGAGAAGGAATATCAAATCAGGATGTTGAAGAACCTGCACGTGTTTCAGGGAGAAAAAGCCAGCCTGATGCTGGAACGGGTGCAACAAGCCGCCATTCAAAACAAGAATCTGTTTGCCGAACTCATGGAAGCCACCAAAGTATGCTCGTTGGGGCAACTTACCAGGGCTTTATTTGAGGTGGGTGGCCAATACCGTAGAAATATGTGATAATCAGTGTTTTACAATCGTAAAACCCATGATCAATGTCATACTCTGATGAGGTTAGATTTGATACCTTTTCAGAGTGATAGCCCTTTTTAACACGCTCAAAAAATTTCTTCTGGCTACCGGAGCGGTTAGCGAATTTGCTGCCCGTTACTTTCGGGAAGTATTTTTTCCGCCCTACGAATTCAAAGAGCTGCTGAAGCAATGCTTTCTGATCGGCAATAAATCGTTTGCTCTGGTGGGCACCACCGGATTGATTATGGGAATTGTCATTACCCTACAAACGCGGCCTACCCTGGTTGAATTTGGTGCCGTAGCCTGGATGCCTTCTATGATTGGGATTGCTATTGTGCGTGAGATAGGGCCGGTGGTTACCGCCTTAATCTGTGCGGGAAAAATTGGTTCGGGTATTGGCGCTGAGTTGGCATCCATGAAGGTGACGGAACAGATTGATGCGATGGAAGTTTCGGGTACTAATCCCTTCAAATATCTGGTGATAACCCGGGTAACGGCTACCACGCTAATGGTGCCGGTATTGGCCGTGCTCTCTGATCTCATTTCGCTTTCCGGATCAGCCCTGGTAGAATTAATGAAAGGAGGAGTCAGTTTCGAATTGTACTTCAGTCGTGTTTTTGAATATCTCCAATTTGGCGACTTGCTCCCCTCCTTTATTAAAACTTTCTTTTTTGGATTTGCTATTGGCATTGTTGGATGCTATAAGGGATACACGTCAACCAAAGGAACGGAAGGCGTTGGCCGCACTGCCAATGAAGCTGTGGTCATTAGCTCCATGCTGGTATTCATTCTTGATTTCATTGCCGTATTGGTAAGTGACATTTTCTATGAGCTCTGACAAACCCATCGGGATTAACTACCAGGAACCTCCGGTCATCCTCATCGAAGACCTCCATAAAGCCTTTGGCTCAAATCGGGTGCTGCGTGGATTTAATTTAAAACTCTGGGCAGGCGAAAATCTGGCTGTTATGGGAAAGTCCGGATCCGGTAAATCCGTACTGATCAAATGCATTATTGGATTAATGCCAATTGATCAGGGCAGATTAATTGTCCTTCAGCGCGATATCAGTGAAACAAGGCATCATGAATTGGATTTGCTGCGCACGCAGGTCGGGTTTCAGTTTCAGGGCAGTGCGCTATACGACTCCATGACGGTTCGCGAAAATCTGGAGTTTCCGTTGCGGAGACATCTGGAAAGAAAAATTCCTGAACCGGAAATCAATTCCCTGGTGCACGAGGCGTTGGAAGCGGTTGGGCTCTTATATTCGATCGATATGCTGCCGGCCGAACTCTCGGGGGGAATGAAAAAAAGAATAGCCTTGGCGCGCACCCTGATTATGCGTCCAAAAATTATTTTATACGATGAGCCCACCAGTGGGTTGGATCCTGTAACAGCCAAGGAAATAAGTCAATTGATAATTGAAGTTCAGCAGCGCTATAATACGGCTGCGATTATCATTACGCACGACCTGGCTTGTGCGCGGATTGCCAGTAACCGGATGATTATCTTAAATGATGGAGTTAATTATGCAGAGTCGAGTTATGATGAGCTGGCAAAGATGAAAGATACAGTGGTTCAGGCTTTTTTTGAATAGAATCGAGAGGTTATGGAAAAATCAACAAGCAGAACAATACGCCTCGGGTTTCTGGTAGTACTGGGGGCCATTATTTTTACGATAGCCGTTTACCTGATCGGTCAAAAACAGGATATGTTTCGGAACACGTTTCAGCTTCGGGCTTTATTCAGTAACGTAAATGGCCTGCAAAGCGGAAATAACGTCCGCCTATCCGGAATTACAGTTGGCTCCGTGATGTCCGTGCAAATTCAAAATGATTCTACGGTAGAAGTAGTGATGCGAGTTCGTGAAGATGTTCGAAAATTCATCAAGAAAGATGCACTGGTTACGATTGGTACGGATGGACTCATGGGAAATATGCTGGTTAATATCAGTCCGGGATCGGCACAAGCTCCCGTTGTCGATGACTTGGATCTGTTGAACTCCTTTAGCCGCATTAAGACCGATGATATTCTGAAAACATTAAATATGACTAATGAGAATGCGGC
>ERZ1066115.122-NODE-122-length-26619-cov-14.300331_pt1 | contig 26619 bp, 22 predicted proteins | sample MGYA00382762_ERZ1066115 | MGnify/ENA primary metagenome ERZ1066115 (study PRJEB33369, sample SAMEA5778345) | biofilm metagenome | biome: Industrial cooling water; feature: Water cooling tower basin; material: Biofilm | place: United Arab Emirates | collected... | reverse complement strand
GGGCGCTGCCGGCGGAGGCCGGCCGTGATCGGCGGCAGGGACGGGCGAGAAGGCGGTCCTCCCCCGGAAACGGGCGGCGAGCTTCGCGTGGCGCCGCCGGGGACGGATGACGGCCGCCATCTTCCGCCCCCGGGAACGGGCGCCGGAAGCGAGCCGGACGGCCGCGGCCCGGCGGCTTTCGAGGGCCTGACGCCCTCGGAGGCCCTGTCGGCGGTCGAGGAGGCCTTCGGCGCGGCGCCGGACGGCTCGTTCTTCTCCTACCCCAGCTACATCAACCGCGTGTACGGCTTCCGGGCCGAGGACGGCCGCGAGTACGTGGCCAAGTTCTACCGTCCCGGGCGCTGGAGCCACGAGGCCATCGCCCAGGAGCAGGCCCTCGTCCTGGCCCTGGCGGCGGCCGAGATCCCCGTCGTAGCCCCCCTGCCCGACCTGGAGGGCGACTACCTGCCGGCCCTAGATTTGGGCCTGGGCGGCCCGCCCATCTCGTTCTGCCTTTTTCCCAAGCGCGGCGGGCGGAGCTTCGAGGCCGACGGCTGCGAGGACCTCAGGCGCCTGGGCGCCCTGGCCGGGCGCATGCACGCCGCCAGCCGGGCGTACGCGCCCGGCCTGGCCGCCGCGTCGCGGAGGCCCCGGATGGCGCCGGGGCTGCTCACGGCCTACGCCCGGGAGCTTCGGCGTTCGGGCCGCGTGGATAAGCGGGCGGAGGAGGCTTTCTTCGGCGTCCTGGCGGAGGCGGAGGCGGCCGTAGACGAGGCCTTGGCCGGCTACGCCCCCGGGTTCGGGGCGGCGGGTCAGGAGCCCGGCGCGCGGGCGATCCGGGGCGAAACGGCTCCCGGAACCCCCTTCGCGCCGGCGCCGCTCCTCCTCCACGGCGACTTCCACCGCGGAAACGTGCTCGACCGCGGAGTCGAGGGACTCCTGGCCATCGACTTCGACGACGCCTGCGTCGGGCCGGCCGTCCAGGATCTCTGGATGCTCCTGCCCGGCCGCGTTGCCGACAGCCCCCGCGAGCTCGAGGCGGCGCTTGAAGGTTATGAGGAGTTCACTAGCTTCGATTACGGCCAACTGAGCCTGGTCGAGCCGCTCCGCCTCCTCCGCATGGTCCACTACCTGGCCTGGCAGGCCAGGCAGGCGGCCGATCCCGGCTTCCTGCGGCACTTCCCGCGCTGGGGCGAGCGGGCCTTCTGGGAGCAGGAGACCGAGGACCTCAGGCTGCAGCTCGAGCTCGTCCGAGGCGACGCCGAGGCATAAGCTCCGCGCCGCCGGCGGGGGGCCTCTCGCCGCCCCCCGGCCATCGAAGCCAACGGCGGCCGCCTCGCTCCCGGCCGCCTCGCTCCCGCCCTCCTACCGCTCCCCGCCGCCCCCGGCGGCCCTTAACACGACGGCCGGCATAGAGTATGGTATAGCCATGAACTACTCAGAACTGGACCTGCACCCAGACCTAGCCAAAGCCGTAGCCGAAGCCGGCTACGAAACGTGCATGCCCGTGCAGGCCGCTACCTTCCCCCACTCCTTCCAGGGCGAGGACATCTACGCCCAATCCCAGACCGGCACCGGCAAGACAGCCGCCTTCCTGGTTTCCATCTTCCAGCGCATGATGACCGTGGACGCCCAGCGCCACCGCAAGGCCCTGATACTCGCGCCGACGCGCGAGCTGGCGGTGCAGATCGAGGCGGAGGCTAAGAAGCTCGGGCGCCACCTGCCCATCTCCATCGGCGCCTTCTACGGCGGCGTCTCCTACGGACCCCAGGTCGACATGCTGCGCGACAACGTGCAGATGCTCATCGGCACGCCCGGCCGCATCATCGACCTGGTGCAGCAGGGCAAGATGCTCCTGCGCGAGGTGGGCTTCCTGGTGGTGGACGAGGCCGACCGCATGTTCGACATGGGCTTCATCGACGACCTGCGCAAGCTCCTGCGCTACCTGCCGCCGCCCAAGGAGCGCCAGACCTTCCTCTACTCCGCCACCCTCAACTTCCGCATCAAGAACCTGGCCTGGGAGTACATGACCGAGCCCAAGGAGATCGTGATCCAGGCCGAGACGGTCACCGTGGACCTGGTCCAGCAGGAGCTCTACCACGTCGGCGCCGACGAGAAGCTGCGCATCCTGATGGGCATCCTGGCACGCGACAAGCCCGGGAGCGCCATCGTCTTCTGCAACCAGAAGTTCATGGCCGAGGAGCTGGCCAGGCGCCTGGGCGTCAACGGCGTCGACTGCGAATACATCATGGGCGACCTGCCCCAGGCCAAGCGCCTGCAGGTGATCGAACGGCTCAAGGCCGGCAAGATCCGCGTGCTCGTGGCCACCGACGTGGCGGCGCGGGGCTTGGACGTCAACGGCTTGGACCTGGTGGTCAATTATGACGTGCCCATGGATCCCGAGTCGTACGTGCACCGCATCGGGCGCACGGCCCGCGCCGGCGCGAGCGGCAAGGCCATCACCCTGGCCTGCGAGAAGTTCGTCTACGGCCTGCCGGCCATCGAGAAATACATAGAGATGAAGATCCCGGTAAAGGCGGTCTCAGAGGAGCTCCTGGCCGAGGATAAGAGCTCGACGATGCGCTTCGGCCACGCCCACGACCGGGCCCGTCCCGGCGACCGGCGCGGCGAACGCCGCGGCGGCTCCGGACGCCCGCCTTCGCGCGACGGCAGGCACGGCGGCGAGCGGCGGCCGGCCGATCGCGGCGGCCGCGACGAGGCCCGTCGATCCCAGCCGCGCGCGGCCGAGACGCGCGCCGACGCCCGGCGCCCCGACCGCGGCATCGAGCGCAATCCGTACGCGGTGAGCGCCGAGGAGCGCATGAAGCGCTATAAGGAAAAGTACGCGGCCGCCGGCCAGGGACAGGCCGAAAGCGCCGACGCGCGCGGTCCGGCGCAGGGCCGGAGCGCGGCCAAGGGCGAAGGCCGCCCGGCCAGGCAGGACGGCCGCGGACGGGGCCCCCGTCAGGAAGGCCAGCGCCAGGACGGCCGCAAGCCCGCGGAAGGCCGCGGCCCCGCGCCCGCCCGCGTGCCAAAACCGGCCGGCGCCGAGGCGCCGGCCCGCCGCGACGGTCGCCGAGGCGCGCAAAAGCCCGCCGCCCAGGGGACGCCCGCCCAGGGGACGCCCGCGCAGGCGGCCGCGCCCGCCCCCGCCAAGAAGGGCGGCATACTCTCCGCCCTCAAGAAGCTCCTGGGGATCAAGGCCGAATAAGCATGTAGAGCCTCCGTCCGATAAGGAACGGCGCCCTAAGGGCGCCGTTCTTTTTTTTTACGCGCTCGCTAGCCCCTCGTCACGACGCTCTCGAGCTTAGTCAGCGCCCAATCCAAGGACAGCGCCAAGACCATGGCGGCGACCGCGCCCTGCGCCACGTAGCTCGTCTTGAACTGCACGAGTCCGGCCATGATCGGACGGCCCAGGCCCCCGGCGCCCATGGCCGCGCCGATGGCGGCGGTCCCGACGTTGATCACGACCGAGCTGCGCAGGCCCGCCACGATGGCCGGCAGGGCCAGCGGAAGCTCTATCTGAAAGAAGCGTCGGCGCCGCCCCATGCCCATGCCTACGGCGGCGTCGACGGCGGCCGGCGGGACGGAGGCGAGGCCCGTCGCCGTGCCGTGCAGCACCGGCAAGATGCCGTAGAGCGCCAGGGCCAGGAAGACCGGGCGGGATCCGAAACCGAGCACCGGCACGGCCAAGGCTAGGACGGCCACCGGCGGTACGGTCTGCGCCAAGGCGCCCGCCGCCATGACCAGGCGCTTTGCCTCCCGACCCGCCATGGCGGCGATGATCCCCAGGGCGAAGCCGAGCAGGGCCGCCGCGAGGCTCGCGCCGAGGGCAAGCGACAGGTGCTGAGCCAGGAGCTCGGCGGGGCTCGCGAGCGGATACAGGGCTCCCGCGCCGAAAACGGCCGCGAGCGCCCGGCCCATGACGCGTTCGCTCGAGACCGCGGCCAGGGCCGCGAAGGCGCAAGCGCCCCCGACGAGGGATCGGAGGCTCATCGCGGCCCGTCCGTGACCACGGCTTGGGAGGAGGCCCGGGCGATGTCGGCCAGGCCGAGCTCGGCGCGAAGTACGCCCTCCTCGTCCACGAGGCCGACGAGCTCGGGGCCGTCCTCGAGCATGAGGGCCAGGGCCTCCTTGAGGGTCGCGCCGAGGGGCAGTACCGAAGGGGCCTCCGCGCCCGGCTTGGCGCGGGCGCCGGGTCGGACGAAGCCCGCCGGCCGGCCGCGCCCGTCGACGGCCCAGTAGACGGCGGGGCCGTCGCAGGAGCCGTCCGCCGCCGGGGCGTCCGCGCCGAGGGGCACCGTAGCCGGGGGCCGCGCGCAGGAGGCGGCCGCCACCCGCGCCAGGCGCTTGAGCGAGCGCTCCTCGCCCACGAAATCCCGCGCGAACTCGCCGGCGGGCTCGGCCAGGAGCCTGGCGGGCGTATCCGCCTGTACCACGAGCCCGGCTCGCATGAGGACGACCCGGTCGGCCAGGCGGACGGCCTCGTCCAGGTCATGGGTCACGAGCAGGACGGTCTTCCTGAGCCGCTTTTGGATCTCCAGGAAGGAGGCCTGGAGCTTGGCGCGCTGTAGCGGGTCCACGGCGCCGAAGGGCTCGTCCATCAAGAGGAGCGGCGGGTCGGCGGCCAAGGCCCGCGCCACCCCGACGCGCTGGGCCTCGCCGCCGGAGAGCTCGGAGGGCCGCCGGCCGCGGTAGCGCGCGGGGTCGAGCCCCACGAGCGCGAGGAGCTCGTCCGCGCGGGCCTCCGCCTCGCGGCGCCGCCGGCCCAGGAGCCGCGGGACGGCGCAGACGTTCTGGAGCACCGTCCAATGGGGGAAGAGCCCGACGCTCTGGATGACGTAGCCCATGCGCCGCCTTAAGGCCTCGGGACGGTACGAGCGCAGCTCGCGCCCCTCGTAGCGGAGCCCGCCCTCGTCCGGCTCGGCCATGCGGTTGGCCATGCGGAGCGCCGTGGTCTTGCCGGAGCCCGAGGGGCCTATGAGGGCCGTGATGGTCCCCTCCTCTATCCCCAGGGTAAAATCCCGCAGCGCCCAAGCCGCGCCGTAGCGCTTGCCGGCGCCTTCATATCGTAATATTTCCATCACATCACCTTACATAACGCTCGGCGCGGGCCTGTAGCGCGCCCATGAGCCGGTCGGCCAGGGCCGAGAGGGCCACGACGGGGACCACGCCGACGATGACCATGTCCATGGCCGCCTGCCCCAGGCCCTGGAAGACGAAGTAACCCATGCCGCCGGCCCCGACCAAGGCCGCCACGGTCGCGGTCCCTATGGTCTGGACCAGGGCCGTCCGCGCCCCCGACAGGAAGGACGGCAGCGCGAGCGGCAGTTCGACCCGCCCGAAGGCCTGGCGCTGCGAGTAGCCCAGGCCCTTGGCGGCGTCCCTGGCCCCCGGATCGACCATGCGCAGGCCGGCCGCGCCGGCGAGAACCATGGGCAGCAGGGCGTAGAGCGTCAGGGCGACGAGGGCCGGCGCCGGGCCTATGCCCGAGACGCCCAGTACGCGTAGGCCGGGGAGGGCGTCGGCCAAGGCGGCCAGGGCCGGCAGGAGGAGGCCGAACAGGGCTAGGCTCGGGACGTTCTGAGCCGCGCCCGCCAGGGCCGTCAGGCCCGAGCCGAGGGGCCCGCCGCGGGCGGCCAGGGCGGCCGTCGGAAGCGCCAAGGCGGCGGCCGCGAAGAAGGCCCCGAGCGAGAGGGCCAAGTGCCTGGCCAGTTCATCCCAGAAACGCGGCCCCTGCGCCGCGAATTCGGCGTAAGGCGAGAAGCGATCGAAGGCGCCGCCGAGGGCTAGGATGACGAGAGCCGTCAAGGCGGCGAGGTCGAGGGCGGCCGCTAAGGCCCGACGCGCCTTCGGGGGCGAGGCCGGGTCGGGCCTCGCCCGGCCGCTTCGCCAAGCAGCGGCCAGGCCGGCGGCCGCCAGCCAAAAACCGGGCCCGGGCGAGGCCCTGCCTAGGCCGTGGGCGCCCGCCATAAGGGCCGGCGCGGCCAGGAGGAGCAAGGCCGCGGCTCGGACGAGGAGGCGCGGGACGAGCGGGGCGAGCCCTCCCGTCTCCCGGCGCGACGTAGCCCGCGAAAGGCCTACCGCGGCCGCCGCCAGGGCCAGCCCCGTAAGCGCCGCCGGGGAGTCCCAGGCCCCGACGGGCTCGCCGCGCACGATGCGGTTCAGCTTAAGCTCCGCGAAAGGCGTAAGCGCGGCGGCGATGAAGAGGACGAGCGCGGCGGCCGCGCCGAGCCGGCCGAGCCCGGGGCTCGCTTCGGACGCCGCCACTTAACGGAGCAGGCCTTGCGCCTTGAGCCATTCCCGGGCGACCTCGCGCGCGGGGCGGCCGTCGACCGCTATCATGCCGTTCAGGGTCTGGAGCGCCACCAGGGAGAGCTTAGAGAAGGCCGGCTCCAGGACGCCGGCTATCTCCGGATAGCGCTCCAAGACGGCGGCCCGGATCAGGGGCGCCGGCTCGTAGACGGGCTGGACGCCCTTATCGTCCTCGAGCACGACCAGCCCGAAGGCCGCCAGCTGGCCGTCGGTGCCGTAGGCCATGGCCGCGTTCACGCCGTCGGTTCCCTCCGCGGCCGCGCGCTCCGTGGCCGCCGTATTGCCGCCGGCCAACGCGACCAGCTGATCCTGCCTGAGCCTAAACCCGTAGGCCTCTTGGAAGGCCGGCAGGGCGGCCGCGCTCGAGACGAATTCCTCGGAGCCGGCCAGCTTAAGGAACCCGCCGCCGCTGACGTATCGTCCCAGGTCGCTCATAGTCTTGAGCCCTTCGCGGCTGGCCAAGTCGCCGCGGACGGCTATGGCCCAGGTATTGTTAGCCGGCGCCGGCAGCAGCCACGCGAGGCCGGCCGAAGCGTCCAGCTCCCTGGCCCTGGCCCATGCCGCCTGGGCATCCTTCCAGACGGGATTATCGGGTTCGTCGTGGAAGAAGGCGGCGTTGCCCGTATACTCGGGATAAATATCGATCTCGCCGGCGAGTATGGCCTTGCGCACGACCCCGGTAGCGCCGAGCTGCACGCGGTCGACCACCTTAAAGCCGGCGTCCTCGAGCAGGGCTACGATCATAGACCCGAGCAGCGAGCCCTCGGTATCGATCTTCGACGCGACCGTAACGGGCCCCTTGGCCTCGGCAGCCTTAGGCGAGCAGCCGAGGGCTAGGGCCGCGGCCATGAGGGCGACGGCCGCCCATGTTAAACCGGTACGTTTCATTCCTACCTCCACGATCTATTCCTAGGCGCGCCGGACTCGGCTAGCCTATCTCGACGCCCTTCCAAAAGGCGAAGTATCCCGCGATCTCCTCGGCCGCGGGCTTGGGTGCCGGATAATACCAGGCGGCGTCGGCGAGCTCCTTAGCCCCGACCCGTAGCGTCTTATAGGAAGCCTGCCCCTTCCACGGGCACTGCGTATGCGTCGGGCTATCGACGAGGTACTCGCTCCGGACGTCCGCGGCCGGGAAATAATGATTGCCTTCTACGACGATCGTCCTATCGCTCTCCGCGATCGTCACGCCGTTCCACCGGGCTCGTATCATAGGACCTCCTCGTTCGTGCCATGCTCTTAAGTATACGCATCGACGGGGCGATCGTGGCGCTCGGCGGAAAAAAAACGGGAGATCCCTAAGGATCTCCCGCGACGGGCCGCTGGGCGCGCGCCTTAGGCCCCGCCGGCCTCGGCTAGCTTCTTCAGCTGCATGAGCGCGACCTTGGGGTTGGCTATCACCGAGGGGCCGGCGACGCAGCCGCCTTGGCAGGCCATGACCTCGAGTAGGTTGCCCTCGTGCGCGCCGTCGGCCCAGGCCCGGAGGGTCTTCATGCCCTCCTTATTCAGGCCGTCTACCTTGACCGGCTTGAACGGGACGCCGGCGGGCAGGCGCGCCCCGACCGCCGCGGCCACGCCGCCCGACCAGGCGAAGGACCGGCCGCCGGGGCCGGCGGGGGCCTCGACGGCCTCCTCCGCCTCGTCGCCGAGCTCTATGCCCATGGCCACGAAGAGCGCGCCGAGCTCCTCGGCGGAGATGACGTAGTCGACGAGGGGGTCGTCTAGGCCTTCCTTGCGCTTGGCTAGGCAGGGGCCGATGAAGACGCGCAGGCAGTCGGGCCGCTCGGCGGCGGCCAGCTCGGCGGTGTAGCGCATGGGGGTGCGGGTATCGGAGACGCGCGGCGCCAGGGCCGGCACGTGCTTCTTGACCGCCTCTACGTAGGCGGGGCAGCAGCTCGTCGTCATGAAGGGCTCGCCCCGCTCCAGGCGCTCGACGAGCTCATGCGCCTCCTTCTCCGCCGTGATCTCGGCGCCGCGGGCCACCTCGTAGACGGCGTCGAAGCCGGCTTTCTTGAGCGCCGCGACCAGCTTGCCCAAGGGGGCCCTGAACTGCCCGGCTATGGCCGGCGCGTACAGGGCGGCGAGCTTGGCGCCTCCGCGCCTACGGCGCAGTAGGTCCAATACCTGCGAGCGGTCCATCATCGCCCCGAAGGGGCACTCGCGCATGCAGGCGCCGCAGAAGACGCACTTGTCGTAATCGATGCGCTCCTTGCCCTCCTCGTCCTTGCTTATGGCGCCGACGGGGCAGGCCTCCTCGCAGGGCACCGGGATCTTGATGATGGCGCGGAAGGGGCAGGCGTTTTGGCAGATGCCGCAGTTTACGCAGAGCTCCTTGTCGATGAGCGCCCGATCGTCGACCATGCGCACGGCCTTCTTGGGGCAGTTCATGAGGCAGGGCCTGGCCAGGCAGCCCTGGCAGGCGTCGGTGACGAGGAATTGGCTCTTCACGCAGGCGTTGCAGGCCTCGTCGAGCACGGTCAGGATGGGGCCTTCGGGCGCCGGCCTTTCCGCCGCCGCGCACACGAGGGGGGCCAGGCTCGTGCCGTCGTCTACGTAGCCCTCCACGGAGAAACCTAGGCGCGCCACCATGCGGCTCTTCAGGATGGACCTATCGTGGTAGACCGAGCCGCGCACGGGCTGGTAGCCGGGCTCGCAGGTCATCTCGTACGGGACGCGGTCTATGCCGGCCTCGAGCCGCCCCTCGAGCTCCAGGCGTATCATGCGGATCAAGAGCTCGCGCTTGACCAGCGATGCGTTATTATTATGATGCATAAAGTCTTAGGCTCCGTTCGTCTCGCCGAGCTTCCGGCCTATGAGGGCCAGGAGCGCGGGCATGGTGGCTCCGGCCAAGCCCTCGTCGCCGACCTTCGCGAAAGGGGCGCGGCCGCAGGAGCGGTCCTTGCAGGAGCCCAGGCAGGGCGCGGCCTCCACGGCCACGCGCGCGCGCCAAGCCGCAGGCAGCTCGTCCTCCAAGAGGAGGAGCTCGGAGCCGCCCATCACGAAGCAGGCGGTGCCTGAACAAATGATAACCTTAAGTATTTCGCCGTCCATCGCGGCCTCCTACATGAAGCGCAACTCGACTTCCTTAAGGTAGCGCTCCCTCAAGGTCGCCGCGACGCGCTTAACGATATTCCTGCGTATCTCCAGCTCCACGGGCATGCTGGGATCTTGGTGGGCCTCGTTGATCTTGGTGCCCACGACGAAATCGATATGGTCCGAGTCCAGGAAGAGCTCGGCTGCCCGCGCGGCCGGGCCGCGCTCGGCCCGGACGGCCGCCTCGCCGCGCTCCAGGAGCTCGGCCGCCTTGCCCAGGGTTATGATGCCCTCGGTCACGAGGTCGGCCCCCTCCATCACGGAGGCGGGCGGGACGTCGCGGACTACGCGCTCCAGTACGATCTTCACCGTCCGGCCGAGCTCGCGCGCCACGATGGCGGCCGTCGTGCCGCCGCAGAGGAGCCTGCGCCCCTCGTAGCGATCGAATATCGCCGCCATCTCCGCGTCGCGCGCGGGGTCGACCGAGGGGCCGGTCATGACCAGGAGCCGCCTGGGCCTGCGGAAATACACCACGGCGCAGCTGATGTCGTCCTTGGGCGCGTAGGCGTCCACGGCCTCGGCCTCCTGGACCATGCGCCTGGCCAGCTCGCGCGCCGAGATGTCCGGCTTATCCTCGACGAGGCTTAAGGCGTAGGCCTGCACGGCCGGCGCGCCCCAGCCCAGGGGATGGGCCCGCGTCCCCATGCCCGCCTGCGTCACGCCGTCGGAGAAGAACACCAGGCGGTCGCCCGGCCGGGCCCGGAACTCGGAGTAGCGCATGATCGCCTCGCGGCCGACCGCGCCGCGGGCCGGCCGGCCGCGGCCCGAGCGGGTCACCCTGATCTCGCCCTTGATGGGCTCGACCTGCGTGCGCTCGCGTATGAGGATATAGGCGGGGTTGTCGTATTCCACGACCTTTACCGTGTCCTGGCTGTCGATGTCCACGATGGTGAAGGTCGCGTAGCTGATGCGGCGCTCCGAGCAGACCGGCAGGGTCTTCATGATGATGCCCGCCGCCCGCCGTATGGGGATGTCCTCGGAGACGAATTTCACCGCCATGCTCGCGGTGAGCGTGGCCAGCACGCCGGCCTTGACGCCGGAGCCCAGGCCGTCCGAGAGCGCGGAGATGATGCGCCCGTCGCTCGCCTTGCGCGACAGGAAGGCGTCGCCGTCGGCCCCTTGCCCGCGCTTGCGGACCTGGTAGTGGCCGAGCTCGACGAAGGTCGGGCCGCTCACCGCTCGTCCCCCTCCTCGCCCTCGTCGAAGGACTCGATGATGGAGCTCAGCGTGGCCTCGGTCTCGGCGGCGTTCTCCCCCAGGAGATAGGCTATCTTCTGCACTACCGCCAAGTTCTTGCTGATGACCTTGCGCGCCTGCGAGACGACGCGGTCCTTGCGCACCCAAGGCGCGGTGACGTCTTGGATCACGCCGCCGGCGTACGCGCCGGCCTCTATGCCGAAGATCTTGGCGTGCAGGATGCGCCGGCCCAAGCGCAGGTCCTTGTCCAGGGGCGGCGCCCCCGCCAGGGCGTCCATGAAGTAGCGGCCGAAGGGCAGGAGCTTCTGGAGCTCGGCCCCGGCCAAGCCCGGCTTAGCCTCCCAGAGGCGCTCGGCCTCCTCGCCCAAGAGCCTGGCGAAATTCTCGTTGCATTCGACGACGTTCAGGTCCTTATCGACGATGACCACGCCGGAGGGCATGGCGGCGATGAGGCCGTTGGCCTTCTTTTGGGCCAGGCTACGCATATAGGACACGCACATGTCGCGCTCGGCCTTGCCCGCCAGTACCGCCGCGGCGAAGTCGCGGCAGGCGTCGTAGCCGCAGCCGCCGCAGTTGAGCTCGTCGTCCGGCCCCTGCTTGCCGGTAGACTTGAGCACCGCCGCCAGGGCCGCCGGGTCGGGCTTGGCCTCCTCCACGGGCCGGGGCTCCCAGGATAAGTCCAGGCGGCGGGGGGCCGAGCCGCTCCGATCGGCCGCGCCGTCGGCGTAGGCCTGCACGGCCAGGCGCTTGGCTATGGTCCCGGCCCTGGCGGAGACCCGCGGCCCGTTGACGCAGCCGCCGGGGCAGGCCAGGAGCTCCAGGAATACGGGGCCGTCGAAGTCCGCGTCGTCGAGGCCCGACAGGGCGCGCTCTATCTCGTCCAAGCCCGAGAAGGCCATGAACCTAGCCGATTCGGGCACGGGATAACGCTTGATGGCGGCTATCATGCCGCCGTCCATCGGATAGAGCGCCCCCTTGGCGGCGCGCTCCGGGCTAAAGCGGTCGGCCGGCCCGGGCCGCATGGCCCGCGGGTCGATGCCGCGCTCGGCCATCCATCGCCTAAGGTCGGAGAAATCGATCACGACGTCCACGAGGCCGGAGAACAGGTCGGCTTCGCGCTTCTTGGAGATGCAGGGGCCTATGAAAACGACCTTCGTTCCGGCCGGCGAGCCGTCCCTCAGCTCGGCGGCGTGGGCCAGGAGGGGCGAATACAGGGCCGTAACCCGCGCGCCCAGGGCCGGGCGGTATTTCTTCAGGTACTCGACGACCGTGGGGCAGGCCGACGATATGAAGGCGCGGCCGGCCGGCTCGCCGCTACGCCCGCCCTCGCGCGGCGCGGCCTCGTCGCTCAGGGCCTGCGCCAGTTGCCTGGCCACGAGGTCGGCGCCGCGGGCGGTCTCGGAGACGGCGACGAAGCCGAGCGCGCGTATCGCCGCGACGAGCCCGGCCGGATCGACGCCGGGGAACTCGGAGACGAACGAGGGCGCCAGCGAGGCGACGGCGCCGCCCGAGGCGGCCAGGAGCTGGGCGCGGCCCAGGTCGTCCCGGACCTTCTTGGCGCCCGCGGGGCAGATGTCCACGCAATGGCCGCAGAGCACGCAGAGCTCGGGCACCACGGCGGCCCTGCCCCCCTCGACCTTGATAGCCTTGACCGCGCATTCGCGCAGGCATTTATAGCAATCTTGGCACGCGGCCTTTTCCGTAAAGATCGGATTGAGTACGTTCACGCTTTCCTCACGCTATGCGCTTGACCGTGAGCAGGTCCTGCAGCATCGGCGGCGACACGCGGGTATGCACGACGCCGTCGACGACGATGATCGGACCGTCCTTACAGCGCCCCTCGCAGAGGGTCCCGCAGAGCTCGGCTAGGCGCCATTCGCCGTCCAAGGCGCCCGTGTCTATGAGCCGCCGGATCAGCTCGGCGTTCAAGCCGTTGCCCCGCGAGAAGCAGGAACTGCCCATGCAAATCTGAATCGTGCGGCGATCGCCGTCCATAGGACCCCCTTCGCATCACCGCTAATATATATTTTTATATCGATAATATCAAGTGCTTATACCCGCTAGAGAGCCTCTACTTCATCTTTTTCATAGGTATAGACGCTATTGCAATTATGGCAGCGGAGCTCGACCGGAAACGGGCCGTTCGCCTTCAGGTCGGCTAGCTCATCCGGCGGGAGGGCCGCCAAGAAACCGCGCAATCGGTCGCGCTCGCAAGGGCAGTCGAAGGCGACGCGGCCCTCGCCCAGGAGATTGAGGTCGAAGAACGCGAAGGACTGCATAGCGATCGCGCGGCGCGCCATGCCCTGGGCGACGGAACCGGCTAAGCTCGGAAGGCCGTAGACCAAGCGCTCCACCCTATCCAAGGCCTCGGCCGAGGCGAAGGGTAGGGCTTGAAGATAGAGTCCCGCGGCGCCGTCCGGCCTCCCCTCGCCGTCGAAGTGCACGCTCAGGCTAAAGCTCGTGCGTAGCTGCTCGGAGACATGGTAAAAATAGGCGAGATCCTCGGCCAGGCGCCCCGTCCGGGCGGCGGCCGTACCGGTGACCGGCTCCATGTCGCGGCCCTCGGGGTAGCGCGTGACGGAGATCGAGCCGGGCCCCATGATGGCCGCGCTATCGAAGCGCTCCCCGAGGCCCGACAGATCGAAGGGGGCGTTGAACAGCCGGCCGCGCACGGAGCCCGCCGCGTTGCATTCGACCGCGAAGCCGCCGGCCGGGCCCGAGCCTTCGGCGCGCAGGGCCAGGCGGTCGCCGCCCTTGATCGTGCTCGACAAAAGGCCGGCGGCCAGGTAGGCCCGGCCGAGCGTCATGGTCTCCAAGGGCCCCAGCTCGTGGGCGGCGGCCATGAGGCTGATCATGGCCGTCCCCGTGACCAGGGCGCCGCGGATCGAGTCTCCCTCGAGGGTAAAGACGGTCAGGCCGTCGGGCTCCATGCCGGCCAACCGAGCCGCTTGGGCTTCGTCGCGTAGTACGGGCGCTATCATGGCCGCATCGTACACCGGAGGGCCGCGAAGGGAAAAGCGGGGCGCCCCGCGCCTCGCGCGCCCTGCCCCGCGCCTCCCTGCCCCGCGCCGCGCCTCAGAGCCGGAAGAACTTCCTGAGGTCGGCCCCGCGCAGGAGCCTGGCGTGCATATAATAGAACAGTAGCGAGACCGGTACGATGGACGCGGCGGTGATGAGCGACCAGCGTAGGAAAACCGCGCCGTCCAGGTAGAGGTCCAGGGCGAGCTCCAGGACGCAGAGCGCGGCCGCGACCGCGAGCAACGCGTGGCCGGCGACGTTCAGGCCCCGCCGCTTGGCCTTCCGGACCGAGGCGCCGACGGCGAAGGCGCCCGCCGCCGCGACCGCCGCCATCGGGAGCCCGACCGCCAAGGACCAGCCCCGCCAAGAGGCCGCGGCGTCGATGCCGGCCATCGCCGCCAGGCAAGCGCCGGCGGCCGCGGCGGCGGCCCATCCCGGCCGGGACCACAGGGCCAGGACGCCGGCGAAGACCCCCCAGACGCCCACCACGGCGGCCGCGACGAAGCGCGACCAACCGAGCCCCCCGTCGGCCAGGTCGATGACCACCGACGAGGCGGCGGCCAAGCCTAGGGCGAGCGAGAGGATTTCGAGCGCTATCCGTCGACGATCCCGGCCGCTCAAGCCGGCGCCGTAATCCGGATCGTGCACGAAATCCGGATAGGCGGGGCGCGCCGGCGCATCCGTCTCCTCGCAGGCGTCGGGAAGGGCGGTCCCGCACAGGGGGCAAGCCGCGCCGCCCTTCGCCAGTTCGACGCCGCATTTATAACAGTAGGGCATGATCAACCTCCGCTCATCCTCGCCGGTGGGGGATGTTCGACTCGACTTTGACCCGCAGGCCGTCCTTTACCAGGCTCGTCAGGAACCTGCGCTCGAATTCGGCGCTCTCGCATAGGCTCCCGATGGAGATGGAGAAGACGTCGCCGTAGCTAATCGCGGCGACGGTCTGCTTGATTACGGGAGAGGTATTGATGATGAGATCGACGGCGAGCACGCGGTCCCGCAGGATCGCGGGCAGCTTGAACGAACCGAGGTTCGAAAGGACGCCGGAGAACATCCTATCGCCGTAGATAGAGTTCAGCGCGCGCATGAACGCGTTTTTGATAGGCAGGGGCATCGCGCGCACGAACGGGCTCCGAGCCGCCTCCACGTTGCGCGTGATGATCCTGGCCAGCTCGCCGCGCTGCAGCCCGAGCGCCATGTGCGCCTCGACGATCTTAAGTATATCCGCGAAATCGTAGCGCTGCAGGCGCGGGCGCAGGGTAGGCTCCAGGAACAGGCTGAAATTGCGCAGGGTGGACGAGGGGAAGATCTTGCGCATATCGGCGGGCACTTCGAGCCGGAGCGGCTTGGCCTTTCGCCGCCAGGCGTCGCCCGGCTGGCCGGACGCCATGGCTTCGTCCTCCTGATAATCCTGCAGCGCCGCCAGGTAACGCGCCGCCAGGTATACCGTCGCCGTTACGCCGTAGCCCTTGGCCTTGGCCAGGAGCTGGGCGACCGATAGCCGCCCGGTCGTAATCCGTATCGTACCGCGGGGGAGGAGCGCGCCGGGAATATGCCACGAAGGATCCTGCGGCGGGGGAGGCGGCAGGCCGGGTCGGCTATAGCGGGCGAACGAATCCTCCCACTCCTCCGGCGAGGGAGCGGCGTCAAGATCGAAGACCCCCTCCTCGCAAGGCACCGTAAGGCCGCAGAGCCGAAAATATTCGGCGATCAGCGTCTTAAAGAGGGCCATGCCGCCGTAGCCGTCGCAGATGACGTGGCTGACTTCCAGGGCGAGCCGGTTATGGTAAGCCCGGACGCGGTACAGATGCGCGCCCTTCTTGCCCGCCTCCGGCCTTTGCATCGGATAGAGCGAGTCGGCCATGGGCGCGGGCGGGGCGTCGTTCCGCTCGAAATAGTACCAGAAGGCGCCCTTACGGAGCTCTACATGGAAGAGCGGGAAGCGTCGGGCCATCTTCTGGAGCGCGTCGCTCAAGGCGACGAGGTTGACCGGTTCGGCGAGTGAGAGCTGCAGGCGGAAAAACGCGGGGGCGCGGTCGCTCATCGTCGGCGGGTAGATGACCGCGGCGTGGTCGAGGGCGTACCAGGGAGGCGTCTTTCTGGGTCGGGTTTTCATGCTTAGCTAGGCTCCCGCGCCCTACTATACCGTAAAGGAAATAGCGGCGCCATAGCCGGGGACATTTCGTCCTGCGCGCATGATAAACGCGTCCCTTTATCGTATACTTACGGGGTAACGCGGAGCTACTCTCTATCCCGAGCGAGGCCAGCCATGAGAAAAGCTATTCGGCCCTTAAGCGCCGTCATCCTAACGCTCTTCGCGGCCGCGACGGCGGCCGCCGTCCCGGTCAGCGTCAGTTACGTCGAAGGCAGCGTACAGCTCCAAAGCGGCGGGACCTGGAGGAACCTGGATTTCGGCGACTCCTTCGATTCGGCCCAGACCGTACGCTTGGGAGCCAAGGCTATTTTGGAGCTGAGCGTGCGCGGCGGCGCCACGGTCGTCATAAGCGGCTCGGGTAATTACCTCGTCGATACCCTCCTTAAGCCCAGGCAGGAGCCGAGCGCGCTGGCGAACGTCGCCGGGAAGCTCGAGCGGCTCGCCCAATCCGGCTCCAAGCAGGAATCGGCCGTGGCGGGCGTTCGGGGCTCTTCGGCGGACTCGGGCTCGCTCATGTGGGCGGGAGCCGGGGTAGAGGCCGAAGCGGCCTTCGAGGCGGCTAGGACGGCCGCCCAGGAAGGCCGCCTAGCGGAGGCTTGGACCGGTTATATGGAAGCCCGCGAACTCTACGACGACGCCGCCGACGCCGCCGGAGCGGCCCGTTCGGCCTGGCACGCCTCCCTCGCGGCGCTAGCCCAGAATTCCGGAGGCAAGGCCTTGGCCGCCCTGCGCTCGGCCCGACCGGACGACGCCGGCGCCCTCCGCGGCCAATACGTGCTGGCGCTGGCCACCTTGAACGCCCGCTTCGGCGCTCCCGCGGAGGCTAAGGAGCTCCTAGAGGCGGCCCTGGCGCGCGGCTGGTTCGACGACCCCGCCAAGCTGGCCGACGCGCAGGCCCTGGCCAAAGCGCTCGCGCCGTAGGCGCGGCGAGCGCGGGCCGCGCTCAGCGGGCCGCGCTCCGCGACGTAGCCGGGCCGCGACCGCCGGCGCAGGTTATACGAGAGCCATAAACGCATGCTGATCGACGCCCACTTCCACGCCGACGACCTAGCGGAGGCCTGGCCCGAATTCCCCGAGGCCTACAGGCGCCTCCCCGCCTTCGGCATAGCCGGCGTCCACGACGGCGCCGGCCTCGCCCGGACGCGGGCCCTGCTCGCGAGCGCCGGCCCCTGGCGCCTCAGCTTCGGCCTGCACCCCCAGCTGCCCGTGATGGACGAGGCCGATACCCTGGCAAGCCTCGCGGCCGCGGGCGAGCTCTTCGCCCTGGGCGAATGCGGCTTCGACTTCTACGGCGACGCCCCCGGCCGCGTCCGCGACGAGCCCAACCTGCGGCGCCAGTCGGCGGTATTCGAGTTCCAGCTGGAGCTGGCCGAACGCCACGGCCTCCCCGTCATCCTGCACCTGCGGCGCGCGACCGATCTCCTGTTTCGGTACGCGGCGCGCCTGGCTAAGCTGCCCGCCGTCATCCTGCACGGCTGGGCCGGCCCACCGAACGAGGCCGAGGCCTTCTTGCATCGCTGCCCGAGCGCTTTTTTCTCCTTCGGAACCGGGCTCCTGAACGGCAATAAGCGGGCGGCCGCCAGCGTCGCCCGCCTACCGCCCTCGGCCCTGCTCACCGAGAGCGACGCGCCCTTCCAGCCGCCGCGGGCGGCGCCGGAGCCCGGGTCGCCGCTCGTTCGCGCCTTTTCGAGCTTCGAAGACCTGCCGCGCATCGAGGCATATATGGCCGAGCTCAAGGGCATGGCGCCCGAAGCCCTGCATGAGCGTCTCGTCGAGTCCTTCATGAAGCTCGGGCAACGCTAGCGCGTTCGAGCCGCCCTCGCGGGCCGCCGCCGGCTAGCGCCGCCGTACGCCGTCCGCCGGAGCGGGCCGGCCCCTGGCGGTCTGATCACAATCCGGTTTTGGTTAATCTCTTTAACCAATACCTTGACAAGGCGCCGGCCGCGTGCTTGAGTGAACGGGCGGGAGCGGCGCCCTATGTAGGCGCATGCATGGGCGGCCGGCGGCGATGCGCTCGTCCGGGATCGCCCCGATGAAGGAGCTACACGATGGCGCGTTGGGAATTCGTAGAAGTCGGTCGCGGATTCGAGCTTAAGCTCGACGGGCTCTGCCTTATTCGGCACGCGCCGGAGCGGCCTTGGCTGACCATAGGCCGGGGAGAGGCCGAGTACAGCATGTACCGCGGCAACTTCAAGACCGTCGACCGTTCCGTCCGAACCCTAGCCTTAAGCTCGTGGCGGCTGGACGGGCAGGGCGACGAGGCCGCGCTGACCATGTACGCCGGCGCGGATACGGACGACGACGCCGTCAGGCTCCGCGTCTACCTGGAGCGGGCCGCGCGCCGCGGGCCCGAAGACGCCGATCGACGCGCGTTGCCGGGCCTGCCCGAACCGGGCCGGGAGCCCGAGAGCCTCGTCGTCGAATTCATCGCCGGGCCGTCTTGGGCCAACCGCGTCCGCATACTCCTGGCCTCCGAGCCGGGCGAGCACGCCTACGGCTGCGGCGAACAATTCTCGTACTTCGACCTCCGCGGCCGCCGTTTCCCGCTCTGGACCAGCGAGCAGGGCGTGGGCCGCAATAAGTGGACCCTGACCACCCGCCTGGCCGACGCCGCCGACGGCGCCGGCGGCGATTACTGGTGGACCTTCTTCCCCCAGCCCTCGTACGTGACCAGCCGGCGCCTGCGCGTGCATCTGGAGAGCGACGCCTGGTCCGAATTCGACTTTAAGCCCAAGGACCGCATCGCCCTCTCGTCGCGCCAGCTGCCGCGCCGCCTGGTCTTCGGCAGCGCCCCGGACATGGCGAGCCTGGCGGCCGACAACGCCCGCTACTTCGGCCTACAGCCCGAGTTGCCCGCGTGGATGCACGAGGGCGTGATCTTAGGTATCCAGGGCGGCCGCGAGGCCTGCCTGGCCAAGCTCAAGGCCGCCCAGGACGCCGGCGTGCCGGTCAGCGGCATCTGGGCCCAGGACTGGGCGGGCGTGCGCTTTACGAGCTTCGGGAAGCGCCTGTCATGGAACTGGGTCGTAGACGAGGGGCTCTACCCCGACCTGAAGGGCATGTGCGCCGAGCTCCAAGGACGCGGCGTACGCTTCATGGGCTACGTAAACTGCTATTTCGCCTGCGATAAGCCGCTCTTCGGCGAGCTGGACCGGCTGGGCTTCTTGGTCAAGAATAAGGAAGGAACGAGCTACCGCATGGACGCCGGCGAGTTCGACGCCGGCATCCCCGACCTGACCAACCCCGCCGCCCGGGACTGGTTCAAGGAGCTCATCAAGCGGAACCTGCTGGACCTGGGCATCATGGGTTGGATGGCCGACTTCGGCGAGTACCTGCCGGCCGATTGCGTGCTCCACGACGGTACGCCCGCGGAGCTGGCCCATAATCTCTGGCCGGTGCTCTGGGCCAAGGTCAACTACGAGGCCCTGGAGGAGGCCGGCGCCCTGCGGGACGCCAGCTACTTCATGCGCGCGGGCTTTACCGGCAGCCAGCGCTGGTGCCCCCTGATGTGGGCCGGCGACCAAAACGTCGACTGGTCGCGCCACGACGGCCTGCCCTCGGTCATCCCGGCGGCGCTCTCCCTGGCGACGCTCGGCCACGGCTACCACCACTCCGACATCGGCGGCTACACCACCCTCTTCCATCTCAAGCGCACGAAGGAGCTCTTCCTGCGCTGGGCCGAACTGGCCGCCTTCACGCCGGTGATGCGCAGCCACGAGGGGAACCGCCCGGCGTCCAACTGGCAGTTCGACTCCGACGAGGAGACCCTGCGCGGCCTCGGGCGCATGGGTCGGCTCCGCGCGGGCCTCGCGCCCTATTTTAAGGAGCTGGCCGGCCGTTTCTCTCAGGAAGGCGAACCCATACTCCGGCCCCTGTTCATGGCCGACGAGGGCCACGAGGCGGCCTGGCGCATACAGGATCAGTTTATGGTCGGCCCCGATCTCGTGGCCGCGCCGGTGGTCAAGAAGGGAGCCAAGGCGCGCCGCGTCTGGCTGCCCCTCGGCGACTGGGTCGGGCTCTGGGACGGCTCGCGCCATCCGGGCCGGGCTTGGATCAAGGCCGAAGCGCCCATGGGAAGGCCGCCGGCCTTCTACCGCGCGGGCTCCCCCTGGGCCGAGTGCTTTAGGGCGGCCGCGCGCACGTCGGAGGGCTGAGCCGGGCGCTGGGAGCCGGCGGCGGGGAACGTCTGGCCGTCGAGCGGCGAAACGCGCCGCACGGGCCCGTCGCCTACCAGCCGAGCTCCTCGGGGCGGCGCGGCGCGGGCTTGCCGACCAGTCGGCCGATGAGCGCGCGGAGGCCGTCCCAGGCGCGGCGGATGAGGCCGCCCCGGACCGCCGCGCGCGGCGCCCGAAGGGTAGCCCGGGCTATGACCCGCTCGCCGGCGAGGAGTTCCAGGCGGCCGAGCGCGGCGCCCTCCGCCACCGGCGCCACGATCCGCCCGTCGTAGGCCAGGCGATAGGACAGTCCCTCGGCCGCGCCGGCCGGGACGACCAGGCCCCGTAGCCAGCTCCCGTCGGCCTTCAGCTCCATAGAGCGCTCTTCCGCGCCGAAGAGCTCGACTACGGCCGCGGGCGGCTCGGGCGGCGTTATATGGCGGAAGGCATCGAAGCCGTATTCCAACAGTTCCTGGGCTACCCGGGCCCGCTTCTCGTTGCCCCGCCCCGCGTCGGCGTCCTCTACGCCTAAGACCACCGCGACGAGCCGCATGGGATACGCGTCGGACTGGCGCCGCAGGGCCGTGGCGGCTAGGTTATAGCCCGCCAAGGGCGTCGTGCCGGTCTTGAGACCGTCGGCCTCGGGCATGGTCCAAAGTAGGCGGTTATAGTTATTCTGCGCGACCGCGCCTTCGCTATGGCCCGGAAGGAGGTTTTCCGGCCTCGGGTAGGCGAAGGTCTTTCGGGCGTGGTAGCGCTCGGTAACCCACGGATAGGCCGCCAGGTAGCCCCGCGCTATAGAGGCGAAATCCCGGGCGCTGGTGCGATTATCGTCGGAGTAGCCGGAGGCGTCGGCCAGGCGGGTCGCGGCGTAGCCCTCGCGGCCGAGGCGCTCGTTCAAGCGCGCCACGAAGGCCGGTACGGAACCGGAGACGAGGATCGCGGCGGCCGCGGCGGCGTCGTTGCCCGATGGCACGGCTAGGCCCGTCAAGATATCGTCCAGGCTCGCCCGTTGGCCGGGGCCGAGGAACATAAGGGACGAACGGGGCGGCGCGTTCCGCGCCCAGGCCTCGGGCGGCAGGGGCACGTCTTGCGAGAGGTCGAGGCGGCCGGCGGCCACCTCGTCCAGGAGCTCGCGCATTACGATGATCTTGACCAGGGAGGCGGGGGCGAGCGCCCGATCGGCATCCTGGGCGTAGAGGACCGCGCCGGTTCCGACCTCGACCAGGACGGCGGCCTTGGCATCCACCGGGCCGAAGGCGGGTCGCAGGGGCGAGAGGCTCCAATCGATCGCCGTGCCGGCGGGCGCCGGGTCGGGGACGGACGGAAGCGCGCCGAGGCTCAGGGCGGCTAAGAGTAAGGCTAAGGCCGCCGCGCCGCGGCGAGCTATGGATGTCGTTGCCATGGGGCCATACTAGCAGAAAGCCGCGGCTTAGGGCAAAGCGGGGCCGGCGATCGCTTGAGACGCTTGACATCCGAGATCATACATTGTATTAAACATAGTATGAATACTCGAATTCAGACCGAGGGGACAAAGCAACTGTTGATCGAGACGGCCGCCCGGCTCATCAAAGCCGCTCAATCGAGCTCGGAGATTACGATCAGGAAAATAAACGCCGAGGCCGGGGTTAACCTCAATGCCGTTAACTACCATTTCGGCTCCAAAGAGAACCTCATACGCGAGGCCGTCAGGGCGATCATCGGCGAGTACTTCCATGGCAGGAAGCTGCGGCCGGGCTCCGCGGGAACGGATATATACGCCAACCTGACCAGGGTCTGCGACTTCCTGTTCGATCGCCCCGTGGCGGCGCGGCTCGCCCTAGAAGCCGAGTTAGGCGTTATGGGAAAAGGCGCGTCGTTAACGACGGAAACCATGGACGCCTTCCTCGGCCTATTCCGGCTTGCCCTACCGACGCAGGACGAGCCGGAGCTCCGACGGCGCGTTTGGATACTTTTTTCGACCGTCCATCAGCTGGTTCTCCGGCCCGACGGCTGTATCGAATGGCTCGGCGTCGACCCGTCGGATAAAGGCTCGCGAGACGTCCTACTCGCTCGCTTGCTTGAGACGCTCGGCCTAACCGCGCGAAGGGAACGCTCATGAACGGGGAAAAGAATTTGATTATCATCGGGGCCGGGGTCGCGGGGCTCGCCGCGGGCGTCTATGCGCTTCGTAGCGGCTACGAGGTTCAGCTGGTAGAAGGCCACGACGTCCCCGGAGGCCTCTGCGCCTCCTGGCGAAGGGGGGCTTACCTTTTCGACGGCGGCGCGGCGGGCTTGGCTGGGACCTCTACCGACGCGCCGATCCGCCGCTTATGGGAGGAGCTCGGCGTACTAGCCCGATGCGAACTCTACGATCCGGACAGCTTCGGCTCTATCCGTCTCCCCGACGGCAGGACGGCGACGGCGTGGACGGATATCGGGCGCTTCGAGGCGCACTTCGTCGAGCTCTTCCCGCGCGACGCCCGTAGGATCCGCTCGTTCTGCCGGGCCCTCCGGGTCTGCGCCGGCGTCGATATACCCTTCGGCGGGGGTGCCGGCGGGAAAGGCAACGCGGTAGAGGCCGCCGCTCGGAGGCGGGCCTTGCTCAGCCTACCGGCCCTAATCCGATATAGCGGGGCGACGTTGCGAAAGTATTGCGACGGCCTAAAGGACCCCGCCTGCAGGCTCGCGTTCGAGAACCTCGTGCATTTCGGCGGTGTGGACGCGCCGCTATTGACGGTCCTGCTCCCCCTGTGCTACGCGCATCGCAAGGCGACCGGTATCCCGCGCAAGGGCTGGCTTAATTTCGCCCGCGCCATAGAGGCGGAATTCCTAAGCCTGGGCGGCGAAGTCAGGTACGGAATCCCGGTAAGCGGCCTCGTATCATCCGGCCGGGATGCCCAGGGCCGCGCTTGCGGAAGGGTACTGGGCGTAAGGCTCGGCGACGGGAGCGAGCTCCGCGCGGCGAGGGTGTTGTCAGCGGCGGACGGCCGTTTCACCGCCGGCGCCCTCCTGGGCGAGGCCGAGGCCGCGCTCGCCCGGGCGTTCAAGCCCGAAGAGCTCTCGGACCAGCCCGTTCAGGTAAACTTGGGCGTCGCGGAGGATTGGTCCGAGTTCGGCGGACCTCTCACCCTGCCGCTCGCCGAAGGCCGGGCGACGGCCGGCCGTAAGCAGACCAAGCTTACGGTCCATAACAGGTGCTACGACCCTAGCTCGGCGCCGGCCGGGAAAAGCGCGCTGACGGCCTTCCTCGATTCGAGCTATGCCTTCTGGGCTCCGCTGAAGGACGATGGGGCGGCGTACGAACGCGAGAAGGCCCGATGCGCCGAACTGGTAATCCGGGCTTTAGAGAAGGCGCGCCCCGGCATCGGCGGGCGCGTCGAGGCCATCGACGTCTCGACGCCGCTGACGCGGGAGCGCTACACGGGCAATTGGATGGGAGCTATGCAGGCGAAGCGGGCGGACCGATCGATGATGTCGGCGCTGTTGGCCGGCGGCCCTCGCTACTCCGATCCTCGACTCGCCGGCTTCTATCGGGCGGGCCAATGGGTCGAGGCCTGGGGCGGCATCACGACGGCGGCCCAATCCGGACGCAACGCCGTCCGCGCCCTCTGCCGCGACGAGGGCATACCCTTCGACGGAGAGTCTTGACCGGCGGCGAGGTCGACTTCCCCGTCCCCGTGGCGTCGGAGACCGCCGCCCGCGAGCCGAGTCGATTTAATATTTTAGTCTATTCTTTCCCTATGCAGGTACCGGGGATATGCCTATGCTAAGCGCCGAACGGAGACCCAATGTGGTATTACGATAGACCCTACGGGGGCGAGGCCGATCTGATGGCCATGTGCAGCCTTATAGCGGAGCTGAATCATGGCGAAGGATCGAATATGGACTGGACCGTCGGCAGGGTCATAGACTGGCGCTACGGGCTCTGGAACCCCGCCAAGCTGGACGAGGCGTGGTTCGGCCGAAACTGCCGGCTATGGTATGACCGAGTCGGGAAGCTGGCGGGCTTCGCCCTGAGCGAGGACGGACGCGGGGATTACGCGTTCTTCGCGCGGCCCGAGTACGCGTTCCTATACGGAGCGCAAATCGCCTGGGCGGAAGGCGAGTTCGGACCTAAGCTCCAAGCCGGCGAGGAGCTGACGATAACGGTGGCCGACGGCGACGAGGCCAGGCGCGCCGCCCTGCTCCGGGCCGCGTACGCCGATAGGGGCCACGGGGAAACGACGGCCCTCTACGCCGCGGGCGACTTTCGCCTTACGGCCGACGAGCCCCTGCCGCCGGGATACCTCGTGCTCGGGATGGACGAGTTCTTGGACCAGGAGGCGCAAATCGATCTTAAGAACGACGCCTTCAGGGACGGCGCGGCGCTGGACGCCGCGCTCGCCCATGCCTTTCGCTACGTCAAGCGTAGCCCGATATACGACCCGTCCATGGACCTCGTCCTGACTGACGGGCGGGGGCTGGCCGTCGCCGGTTGCGAAGGCTTCATGGATTACGAGAACGGCGTGGTCGAAGTGGAGCGCGTGTGCACGCGTCGCGGCTTCCGCAATCGGGGATTCGCCGGCGCCGTGATACGCGCTTGCGTCGCCCGCGCGCTGACGCGCGGCGCGCGTTTCGCGCAGATTAGCGGGCTCAATGAACGTACGATACGGCTCTACGGATCGTTCGGCCCCCACCGCGCCATACGCCGCTCGGTCTTCACCAAATCGCCGAGCTAAAATCGGCCCGGGGCGCCGCGATCCGACGGGGCCGGGCGGCGGGCCTAGGCCGGGAAGCGTAGCTCCCAGGCGGTCCCTCCGGACCTATCCAGCGCCCAGCGGCCTTTCAGCTGCTGGCACAGCGAGAGCACGAGCTGCATGCCCAGGGACTCGGCCCGCTCGGGTTCGAAATCGGCCGGCATGCCGGCGCCGTTATCCGCGACGCCCATCACGATCTCGTCGCCTTCAAGGACGGCGCGGACCCCGATACGCGGCCGCTCGCAACGCGCCTTAAAGGCGTACTTCATGGCGTTGGTCAGGAGCTCGTTCAGGATGAGGCCGCAGGGTATGGCGCGGTCGATATCGATGGGGATCGCCTCGAGCTCCATGGCGAGCTCCGGCTGGCAGTTCGAGGCGTAGCTGGAGACCAGCCAGGTCGCGATGGTGCGGACGTACTCGTCGAGCTGGATATGCGCCATGTCCTCCGACTGGTAGAGCAGCTCATGGATGGTCGCCATGACCTGGATGCGATCCATCGAATCGCCGACGAAGGCCCGCCCGCCCGCCTCCGCCGCGTCGGCGCTCAGGGCCAGGAGGCTCGCGACCATCTGCAGGTTGTTCTTGACGCGATGGTGTATCTCCTTAAGGAGCACCTCCTTCTCGGCGAGGTTGGCCATGGTCCGCTGCGCGGCCTCGGTCGCCTCGGTTACGTCTATGAAGACGACGACGATGCGCTCGCCTATGAGGGCGGCTTGTCCCCGGACCAGCTTGAAGCCGCCGCCCTTGCAGGCCAGGCGCCCGTTGAACGGCGGGAGGCTAACCCCGCCCGCCGCCAGCGCGCCGATATACGCGTCCCAGTAGCGCCTGACGTCGGCGCGGTACTCGGGCTCCGGATAGGCCAGGGGCCACCAGGCGTCTAGGTCCGGGGCGTCCGCTACGGTCCAGCCGTAGACGGCGCTCATAGCCTTGTTCATGAGGGACATGGCGCCGTCCGCCTCGATGAGGGCCAGCGGCGCGGGCATAAAATCCAACACGGCGGCCATGCGGCGCTCGTCCTCCTGCAGCGCCCGCTCGCGGAAGGCCAGCGCCTCGGCCATGGCGTCCAGCTGCCGGCCCATGCTGGCGAATTCCTTAAACCGGCTTTCGGGCAGGCCGCCCCTCGTAGCGTAGTCGCCCCTGGCGATCGAGCGCGCCGCCGAAAGGAGGCGCTCCAGGTCGCGCCGCGTGGCATAGAGCATCACGCCGCTAAAGGCGACGGCCGATGCGAGGAAACCCAGGGCGACGATCGACACCGATGATAAGATGCCCCGCTCGGCCGCGGCGAGCGAATCGAGCGGCTGCCGGAAGACGATAACCCAGCGCGATTCCTCGGAGACGGGACGCCAGCTGACGAGCTCGCCGTCGCCGTCGTCCCAAATCTCGCCCGGGCTATCGCGCCAGGCGAACCAGGCCTCGAGCGCGGCCGAGCGCCTTTGGCCGATGAACTCGTTCTCCGGGTGGGCGATATAGATGCCGCGGCGGCCGAGCACCGCGACCGTCCCGCGGCCTATCGTCGGGAGCTGGGCGACGTAGCGGCCGATGGCGCCTAGGCTAAGGTAGGCGACGGCGCTCCGCCCGTCGTCCAGGGCCTGAAGGATCGCGACCGTAGGCTCGTAATTCTGTTCCAGCACGAAAGAGGAAGAGACGTAATACCGCCCCGCGGAGCGTCCTTGCGTAAAGAATTCCATAGACGAGTAATCGAAGCCGCGCTCGGGCGACGAGGCCGGCGCGACGACCACGCCCCGCCCGTCCAAGATGAAGGCCTTCTCTACGGAGGGATAGAGCCGGCTCAGGGCCAGGAGGGCGTCGTCGCCGGTCGCGGCGGCGAGCTCAAGGGCCACGGCATGCTGGGCCAGGTAGGTGGAGAGTTCGTGGGCGAGCGCCGCGCAGAGGAGACGGCTCGAGGCCTCGGCGCCGGAGCGCAGCTCCCGGCGCAGACGTACGGCCGAGAAGAGCCCCACGGCCGACAGCGAAACGGCGCTCAGGCCCATGA
>ERZ1066115.121-NODE-121-length-26780-cov-10.324790_pt1 | contig 26780 bp, 20 predicted proteins | sample MGYA00382762_ERZ1066115 | MGnify/ENA primary metagenome ERZ1066115 (study PRJEB33369, sample SAMEA5778345) | biofilm metagenome | biome: Industrial cooling water; feature: Water cooling tower basin; material: Biofilm | place: United Arab Emirates | collected... | reverse complement strand
GATTTTCCCGTGCACCTGAATGGTGGGTACACGTACATTGATTCAGAAAAGCAGGGTGAGCAAGTCTATTCGCGGTATGCCCTTGAAAACCTGAAACATCAGGTACTGGCCGGCATCTTGATCCGCTATTCAAAAAGCATCTTGCACCAGATTAATTTCCGGTATTGTGATCGACTTAATCTACCCGATTACACGGTGGTAGACACCCGACTTACCTGGCAAGGGAAAACCATCTCTACCTTTGCCGATGTGACCAATATTTTTGACACCGAATACAAAGAAACCAATCTGGTTACCATGCCTGGCCGGTGGTTTAAGCTTGGTGTGAGCTATCGATTTGAACAAGACTAAATGTGACTTTCCTTTGTCAATCATGAAAGGTAAATGAAAGCAGACTTCACCTTCGTTTAAATCCCAAACCCCGTTGAATTCTGATGACTGGGACAAAATGATAGTAGGGTTCCGAACCCTCATATTGCCGGTTATAAAACACGAAGGTGGAAATCCCGAAATCAAATGTCCAGCAATCCCGGTTTGCATCCCATTTTGAATCCCGTCCCAACGAAAAAGTCAACAGTAAATCCTCGCCCAGTGGAAAGTAGTTAAACCCTTGTCTGAAGAACCAATGACCTTTTTGTTCAGTTGCGGCCGATGTATAAAACCGCTGCTCCCAACTGAATTGCGGCCAGGCGGTACCCCAGGAAGGTCCAACTCCAGCGGTCACACCCACCTGGTACTTTCTGGTAATATCCAAGCTGTAGCCAATATGAAGCAGCTCAGGGGAAGACAACCCAAAAACAAATCGGGATCGTGGCAGTAATGCTTGCTGATCCTGACAGCATGCTGAATTGATTCCTTGAATCAACAACACGAGGAAAACGAGTAAACTCTTTCTCATTTCAATCATTGTTTGTGGAATCACTAAAAGGAATAACAAAGGCTGAGGTACGGATTAACCGGAAACGTTACCTTCCACTGCCCTTTTTCGATCAGCTCAGTACCTCTAAATACCGCAATCACTTCCGGGCGCAGCGTTACACGTTTTGATAATGGGATTGATACACTGGCCTGAACCGTGTTGAACACATCGATCAGGGCACCGGAATCCACAGCCCCTACATGCCCATCTTCCTCGGCATGCAAACTGTGGTCATGTTCCATCCCAAACCACATCTTCATGTCGTTGATGCAATGCGTTTCCATCAACCCCATCCCCAACGACCATCGCAGTCCATTGGGTAGCCGCCATTCGGCATCCATCACGGCCATGGACAACATCCAGGGCATCACGTACTCATCGTCCTGATCGAACAAAAACATTCCATCCCGCTCCGGATAATAGACGCTCATAAACCGAAACAGAACCTTGAAATTCTTTTGCTCCAGGAGAGCGGCATTCACTTTAAGTCCGTATAAACCGAGGGAGCCGGTTGTACCCCCCACCATCCCAACGGAAAATCGATTGGTGACTCCGAACATAACATCTCCTATGAGGACGGGGGGCGGTGATACCGATGAGTAAGTCGTTAACAAGGTTCCGTTAAACCGACCTTTGGCCGGAAAGTGCGGATCATTTTTGAATCGCTTGGAATAAAGTGTTTGTGCAACTGCGACCTGGGCAGCCAGGAACAACAGGATCAGGATTGGAGCTTTCATGGCGTTGTTGTTTTATAGATCAAAAGTGTGGGCTGACAAGCCAAAATCGATGTCAATCTGCGCTTAGTCAAAAACTTTGATTTGCAGGAATTACCGTCTTTGCGGGGCAGGATTTCGTTTTATGCGTATCATTTGCGATTTGCGCAACGCGCCTGACCGACCTTCGTGATTTACCACCAATCAAATAGTGGAGGCGTCTTTAGGAAAATGGTGATCAACCCATAAATTCACGGTGTTTAAATCTGTTTATGAAACCCATTCTGCCCTTATTCCTACTCCTCTCAACTCTTCTCCACGCACAGTCGCCTACGCGTAAAATTGAACCTGTTAACTTTTCTCAAGTCACCATTACCGATTCATTTTGGAAGCCTACGCTGGATAAAGTAGCCACCACCACGTTACAGGCCTGCATTTATCAAACCGAGGTGAAGACCCCACGCATCCGGAACTTCGAAAAGGTAGCCCGTAATAAAAATGAAAAGCATGAAGGCATTTTCTATGACGACTCGGATGTGTTTAAAGCCCTGGAAGCCATCGCCTACTCCTTAAAAAATCATCCCAATCCCGAACTTGAAAAAAAGGCGGATGAGTGGATCGATAAAATCGCGGCCGCCCAACTACCCGATGGGTATATCAACACCTACTACACCCTGGGCCGGCTGAATGAACGCTGGACTGACATGAGCATGCACGAGGATTATAATGGCGGCCATTTGATTGAAGCGGCCGTGGCCTATTACCAGGTTACCGGCAAACGCAAGCTGCTGGATGTTGCCATCCGGTTTGCCGATCACTTCGATTCGTTGTTTGGTCCCGGTAAAAAACATTGGGTTACCGGGCATCAGGAACTGGAGCTGGCGCTGGTAAAACTGTACTCGGTAACGCAAGATAAAAAGTACCTCACCCTGGCACACTGGCTGTTGGAAGAACGCGGCCATAAATATGCCAAGGGCTATACCTGGACAGAATGGAAAGACACCGCCTATGCCCAGGATGTGGTGCCGGTGCGGGAGCAAAAGGAAATTACCGGCCATGCCGTACGGGCCATGTATTTATATACGGGTGCCGCTGACGTAGCTGCGCTTACCGGTGACGAAGGTTACATGAAGGCCATGCAAGCCGTGTGGGAAGATGTGGTGTTCAGAAACATGTACATCACGGGTGGCATCGGATCCTCCGGCAGCAACGAAGGTTTTAGCACCGATTATGATTTACCCAATGAACAAGCCTATTGCGAAACCTGTGCCTCTGTGGGGATGGTGTTCTGGAACCAGCGCATGAATCTGTTAACCGGCAACAGTCAGTTTATCGATGTGCTGGAGCGAAGTTTATATAACGGGGCCCGCGATGGACTTTCCCTGTCTGGGGATCGATTCTTTTATGGCAATCCCCTGGCTTCCGATGGGCGGCATTACAGACGCGAATGGTTTGGAACGGCCTGCTGCCCGGCCAACATAGCGCGCCTTGTCTCCTCGCTTGGCGACTATATTTACGGTTATTCCAAAACAGGAATCTGGGTTAATCTTTTTATTGGCAGTACTACCACGTTTACGATTGGCAAGACAACCGTACCTGTGTCGATGGAAACGAACTATCCCTGGGATGGATCCGTGAAACTCACGGTTAATCCTGCCACCAAAGCAAGGTTCAAAATGTACCTGCGCATACCGGGCTGGGTTGTGGGCGAGGCCGTGCCCGGAGATTTGTTCCACTTCGAAGACAAAAAGAAATCCGATTTCACTCTGCTGGTAAACGGCAAGCCGGTACCGTATACGGTAGAAAATGGATATGCCATTGTTGACCGAACCTGGAAGAAAGGCGATCAGGTTCAATTTGAATTGCCCATGGAAGTAAAGCGGATTGTCGCACGGCCAGAAGTCAAGCAAGACGAAGGTCGGGTGGCGTTACAACGTGGCCCGTTGGTGTATTGTGTAGAGGGAGCTGACAATGAAGGCCAGGCCTGGAACTTCATTCTACCGGATCATGCCAAGTTTCAAACATCTTTTCAAAAAGATTTGCTGGAGGGCATCACGACCATTCAGTTCGAAGCCCCTACCCTGCAGATTGCCCCGGATGGCCAGTCCATTCGCACCGAAACAAAACAGATTACGGCTATTCCCTACTATGCGTGGTGCAACCGCGGTAAAAATCCGATGCAGGTTTGGTTGCCCCGAAAAATTACGGACATTAAAATCAATCGGTAATTAAGGCAACTGCAATTCACTCAGTCGCACCGACCGCGTGATCCTGATCTTACCACGAGCATCAATAATTTGCATTGTGATCTCAGGATCAGCCAGCTCCCAATTGATTTTCAACAAGCCGAAGTTGTTGTCCATAATCGGGCCATCAATCCGGTTGTCGTTGGGTGTGGCAAAGTCCCAGGTTGAGGTAATGCCGCTGGAGGTCACATCATACAATGGATACAGCCCCGGAGAAGTAAGTTTTGAGATTTCAGCATAGTGCACATCTCCTGAAATAAACAGTACCCCATTTGCTTTGGTACTTTTGATCAGCTTCAGCATCCGTTCCTGTTCATGCGGAAAGTTGGCCCACGCTTCGTAGCCATTATGCGTTATGCTGAATTGGGTGCTGGACGCGATGACCCGTACATCAGCTGGAACATGCAATTGGGCTTCCAGCCAGCGCCATTGATCTGCGCCCAGCAGGGTTGAATCAGCAGTTGTGTAAGGTGAATAATCAAGTGTGTAAGTATACCCCGGTTGGTTGGCCCGGTTGCCGTTGTAGGGTAAAAGCTTATCGCGAAACGTGCGCAGGTCCAGGAAAATTATCTGTACACGCTTGCCCTGCGTTCCAAAATAAGCCGTGTGGTAAATTCCCGGATGATCCTGAATGGTCGAGTCACCTTGGTGACCAAAAAAATCCAGGAAGATTTGCTTGGATTCTTCTTTCAACGGATAGTGCCGGCCCGAGTCATTCCAGCCATAATCATGGTCATCCCAGACTGCATACAGAGGCATGGCTGCTTTTAGTTTTTGAAATTCCGGTTTCGCAGCTAACATATTATAATTCATGCGCAAGGTATCCAGGCTATAGGTATCGCTATAAATATTGTCGCCCAGGTAAATGAACAGATCCGGCCTTACGTTCACCACTTGTTCCAGCACGGGTTGCGGGTTGCGTTGTTCGGCACAGGAGCCAAAGGCAATTTGGGTGATTGACTCGTGTGGTGCTGGTGGTTGACAACCCATCATCAGCATGAGGAGGCCGGGTATCGCGATCGTTGGGAACCTGTATTTCATTCGGTTACTGGAAAGTGAGTGGATGCTTGCACAAGCAAAGGTAAGTGGTAATTTTAGAACCGCTAATCCAGTTACGATTGAACGCATCCAAATCCAAAATCACGCATTGGCTGGAAACGACCAACGGCTTTGGCTTTACCGTATATGTTTCGGTCTGTTCCTTCTGCCTGTACACCTGCATATTTGCCTTACGGAAAACTTTTGGCGTAGCCACGTATGAAAACCTGTCGGTATGGGGCGCTGATTTCAAAGTTTGGATGGTTATCTTTCAAGTATTGGGCTACATGCTGTCCAAATTCATCGGCATCAAAGTAGTCTCCGAACTTGCCGCAGCTTCACGGGCCCGCGGCATTCTTATCATGGTGAGTGTTGCCAGTTTAGCCTGGCTATTCTTTGCCATCACGCCAACTCCTTACAATTTGATTTTCCTTTTCCTGAATGGATTGCCCTTAGGTATGGTTTGGGGAATGGTATTCGGCTACCTCGAAGGCCGAAAATTCACTGAAGTATTGGGAGCTAGCTTATCCGTCAGCTTCATTTTTTCTGCTGGATTTGCCAAAACCATCGGTGGCTTTCTGATTCGCGATTGGGGTACTTCTGAATTCTGGATGCCTTTCGTGGCCTCGTGTCTTTTCTTTTTGCCTCTGTTACTATTCCTGTATTTGCTTAACCAAATTCCACCCCCAACCGCTGATGATGAACGGTTGCGCACCAAACGAAAACCGATGACTGGCCGAGAGCGAATCAACTACACGTTCACCTTTTTACCAGGACTAATTTTGCTCATCCTCACCTATATGCTATTAACGGCCTTTCGTGATTTCCGCGACAATTTCTCAGCCGAAATTTGGAAATCACTCGGGTATGGAGATAAACCCGGTATCTTCACCATAACTGAATCCAGTGTCGCCTTCATTGTTTTGATCGTGATTGGAAGCCTGATGCTCATTAAAAATAATTTCAAAGCGATGGTGGTTAACCACATCATCGTTTTAATTGGGATGATTGGCGTTGGAACCAGTACGTACGCCTTTCAACAGGGTATACTTGACGCCCCGGTTTGGATGATTCTGGTTGGCATGGGCCTCTACTTTGGATACATTCAATTTAACAGCATTTTTTTTGATCGGCTTATCGCTACCTTTCAATATGTGGGTACGGTGGGCTTTCTTATTTACCTGGCCGATTCGTTTGGATATTTGGGCAGTGTCGGTGTTTTATTATTCAAGGAATTCGGAAATGCCGAGCTAAGTTGGCTGGAGTTTTTTGTTTCAGGTGGATACATTTTATCGGTCACCGGCTCCCTGCTAATCACCCTATCACTTTTCTATTATATTCGGAAATACCGGACCTGGCACGGTGTTAACACGTCAACAAAATAGTAATACCTATAACAAGGTGGCTACTTCCTTCAACCGCTGAATGGTTAGGGGCTTCGAGATGAAGCCCACCACGTTTTTATAGGTTAAGGCCCGCTCATAGTCCACCTGGCTGTTGGAGGAGGTGAGGATAACGATCTTCAGATCCGGGGACTTGAGGGGTTGGGTTTTCAAGTGTTCCAGAAAATCAAAACCGCTGATGGCGGGCATGTTGAGGTCTAAAAATATAACCTCAGGGGGGGCATCCGGTAAGGATTGAATGGCCTCCAGGGCCCGGCCCGCAGAATTGAAGGTCACAATTTCATTGGCAAAATGGTTAATCTCCATGAACCGCTTCTGAACGAATAAATCAACGTCATTGTCATCGATTACGAAGGCAGTTTGAATGGGATGTTCCGGAGCCATCAACAGGGTATAACCGTTAATGGAACGGGTTTGTTATCAACAGGTTTCACAATCTCCCATTTCCGGCTAAAATAAAGTCTGATCGGTTTTACCGGATTGGAAAAATGTGCTAAAATTGAAGGCTAAACCAACTAACCCATGAAATTTACGCGTCTTATTCCTGTTTTTCTATTTGCTCTGGCTGCCGTAACCGGTCTTTGGTCCTGCGGTGGTGGCTCTAACGAAAACAAAAATGCCGGAGAATTCGATGATGCCGAAAAATCCCTGAAGGAACAGGTTCAGACTTTAGTGTATAACCTCCCCCCTCCAACTGAAGTACCCTACTTGTTGCAGGCTACGGGGGCCGAATACAACCAAAGCTTGCTCAATGATCGGAACAAGGTTGATAAGTACTTTTCCCGGAATGACAAAGCCGCCCTCAACCTGGGTATTTATGCAGCTGACATCGGGTATTTGGCCTCCTACGATAAAACCCAGGAAGCCATCGATTACCTGAATTCGGCTAAAAAATTGGCCGACAACCTGGGCGTGATTGGTACTTTCAATACCGATGTACTTCAAAGTTTCGAAAAAAACATCGCGAATAAAGATTCCCTCGCCAACATTTTGAACCGGGCCATCTTAAGCAGCGACAAGTACCTGCGTGATGAAAGCCGCACGAAACTGGCTGCTCTATTACTGACCGGCAGTTTTGTTGAAGGGTTATACATTTCTACCGGTTTGATCAAAAGCTACCCTAAAGATTTGTTGCCGGAAGATTCACGCAACCTGGTATTAACTCCGTTGATGCGGGTCATTCTGCAACAGGAAGTTTCCGTAGATGAATTACTCTCCATGTTGGGATCGGTTGAACAGGACGATTCCGTTAAGCCGTTGGTGACCGAATTGACAGCCCTGCAAGCCAGCTACCGCGCCTTGAATATTGAAGAGCAGATCAAGAACAATCGTTCTGATTTGGTTCTATCCGATAAAAATCTTGCTGAAATCACCACCATTGTTGAGCGCTTGCGAAAATCGATTGTGGATTAACGCGTACCGCTTTATCGAAAAGGGATTAACCACCGGTTAGTCCCTTTTTTATTGGATTACCTGCCGTATTGTTTTGTATCTTTAAAAATCTGCATAACCTGAAATTCCTATGAGCGAACCTGTGTTGGATGCCATCATCCGTTTATTTGCGTTGGTAGCAAAAGAAGACCGTATTACACAGCAGGAACGCGAGTATATAGAGGTGTTCTTATCGGATCACCTAAGCAAGAAAGCCACTGAAAATCACCTGCGGCTTTTTGATGAATATGCCCAGGAGATCTCGGCCAAACTCAGTGCCACTCAGGAAAAGGAAGTCATCCAGGAAATCTGTCATTCCATTAATCAGGAAGTAGCCCAAAAACAAAAAGTGGTGATCATTCTTGAATTGATGAGCGTGATCCTGGCCGATGGTACCATTTCAGAGCGGGAACGATCGCTGGGGCTGGCCATCAGCGAAGCCCTTAACATTACTTCCCAGGATCTTGAACTGATCAAAAAATATGTGCTCGCCTCTACGCGTGAAGAGGCCGATCATGGAAACATTCTGGTGATCGATTCCAATCCGCAGCCCCTCCAACACGCGAAACATCTATATCGGGAAGAACTGCATGGATTTATTGCCGTACTCTACCTGCCCACCACCGACTCCTTCTTTTTTAAATACCTGGGCAACAGTGATGTTTATCTGAATGGGGTCCCTCAAAAAAGACGGAATATCATTGTGCTGGGTACCGGCAGTATTTTGCGTTGGGATGCTGTGGACCCCGTTTATTATGGCGAGATCCAGGCCCAATTCAAGAAAGGCAGCAAAACTGCCCGCACCACATTCGAGGCCAAAAATATCTCTTATGTTTTTAAGAATGGCCGGCTTGGGCTTCGGGAGGTAACCATCTCGGAAGAATCGGGCAACTTAATTGCTTTGATGGGCGCCAGCGGGGCCGGAAAATCCACCCTGCTACATGTATTGAATGGAACAGAAAGACCTTCACAAGGTCAGGTCGTGATCAATGGAATTGATATCTATCAATATCCTGAAAAAATTGAAGGCGTTATTGGGTTTGTGCCGCAGGATGACTTGTTAATTGAAGACCTGACGGTTTATCAGAATTTATACTTCGCAGCAAAGCTTTGCTTCAGTCATTTGAATGAAGAGGAAATTGATTTTCTGGTACTGAAGACACTGAATGATCTCGGACTCACCGAAACCAAGGACCTGCGAGTGGGTTCACCATTGCGAAAAACCATTAGCGGGGGTCAGCGCAAGCGACTCAATATCGGGCTTGAACTGCTGCGCGAACCGGCTGTCCTTTTTGTGGATGAGCCAACCTCCGGTCTTTCGTCCCGCGACTCGGAAAATATCATTGACCTACTGAAAGAACTCTCGTTGAAAGGCAAGCTCGTCTTTGCCGTTATTCATCAGCCCTCGTCCGATATTTTCAAGATGTTTGACAAACTGGTCATTCTCGACACCGGTGGTTATCAAATCTTTTACGGTAATCCGGTAGACGCCATCACCTACTTCAAGCGCAATATTAACCTTGTTAACAGCGAAGAAGGTGAATGCATTACCTGCGGCAATGTTAATCCCGAACAAATCTTTAACATCATTGAAACCAAGGTGATTAATGAATACGGAAACTTTACGGACGAGCGCAAATTTTCACCGGAACAATGGAATCAGCAATACCGGGAAAAAATTAAAGTCAACACGATCAGCCCTTCGAATGAAATCCCGCATTCCACCTTACGGATTCCATCCTGGTTAAAACAGATCAAGTTATTTAGCCAGCGCGACTTGCTGGCCAAACTCAGCAATACCCAATACCTGGTCATTAACTTATTGGAGGCACCCTTGCTGGCCTTCATTTTGGCCTTCATTGTTCGGTATTACAATCCGGATGATCCGTATAATACGGAGTATGTATTCAGCAAAAACCTGAATATGCCGGCCTACCTGTTCATGAGTGTCATCGTGGCACTCTTTATGGGGCTTACTGTTAGTGCCGAGGAAATTATCCGGGATCGCAAGATTCTTAAACGCGAAAAATTTCTTCACCTCAATCACAGCAGTTATATCATTTCCAAAATTGGAATCCTGTTTATGATTTCCGCGATCCAAACTGCCCTGTTTGTAGCGGTGGGGAATACCATGCTGGAAATCAAAGGCATGTTCTTTATCTATTGGGCTATTTTATTTACAACTTCATGCTTTGCCAATTTACTGGGGCTGAATATCTCCTCCGCGTTTAATTCTGCCGTCACCATTTATATTCTGATTCCGATTTTGCTGATCCCCCAACTGATTCTCAGTGGAGTGGTGGTAAAATTTGACAAGCTGAATCCGGTGATCGGGAATACAGCTACCGTACCCTTTGTAGGTGACCTGATGGCATCTCGGTGGGCCTTCGAAGCCAGCATGGTAGCCCAATACAAAGACAATTCGTTTGAGAAACAGTTTTATGCCGATGATAAAATCATGGCCGATGCGGATTATAAGAAAATCTATTTTATTCCGGCTCTCGAGACCCGGTTGGATTTTGTTAACCTGAACTACCAAAATCCGGCTCCCGAAATCCGTCAGGAAGTAGTGGCTGATCTGCAATTATTGGATACGGAAATCAAAGAAGAATTGGAATTTGTCGGGAAAACAGATTTTAAACATATCCAGGATTTCACCATCGATCGGTACGATTCCGGTGTCTATTCCGAAACCACTCGGTTTCTGAGTGCCCTCAAAATCTTTTACATGAATCGGTACAATAAAGCCGATGCCGAAAAAGACCGCAAGATTAGCAGCCTGACCAATACAGCCGAAAAAGAAGAAGCCTTTGAAAAATTCCGTACCCAATATCAAAACGAGTCGATTACCGATTTGGTCAAAAATACCGTTGAGCCCAATCGGATCATTGAAAAGGACGGTAAACTCATTCAAAAAATTTACCCGATCTACAAAGATCCGGATCCGGAACATTGGGTGGACTTTGACGCCCAGTTTTACATGCCCGCGAAACACTTTTTAAATCGCAACATCGACACGTTCTATTTTAACCTGGGTGTGATTTGGGCCATGACCATCATGTTGTCCCTGACCCTCTATTGGGAAATACTTCGTAAACTTATTGAGGGGTTAGGTAATGTCACCAGTACGTTGCCCAAGCGAATGTAGTATGTTTTTCATTCTCTCGAAGACGCTCAACTACCTCACCATGCCGTTGGTGATCGTGTGTGGCTTCTTCGTGGGCTCCTGGATTATCCGAAACAAAAAGTGGAAATACCGGCTTTTTGTGGCGGGCATCGTCCTACTCCTTCTCCTTTCGAACGACTTCATATCCAATGAACTGGCCATGGCCTGGGAACTTCCGGCAACACCTATTGAACGCGTTACGAAAACGTATCAACTCGGAATTATTCTCACCGGTGTCACGAAGGGAAATATGACTCCGGCTGACCGGGTTTACTTTCAGCGGGGTGCCGATCGGGTAACCCATGCCTTGCAGTTGTACAAGCTTGGCAAGATCAAAAAAATCCTGATCTCCGGTGGCAGTGGAATGTTGCTGGAACGAAGTCGACAGGAAGCCGATGAAATTTCAGATGCCTTGCAATTAATGGGGGTCCCGGCAACTGATCTCCTGATTGAGAATCAATCGCGCAATACACATGAATCCGCGGAAGCCGTTAAGCGCATGTTAGAAGGCCCATACGCTCCTGAAGATTGTTTACTCATTACATCGGGATATCACATGCGAAGGTCACAAGCCTGTTTCCGTAAATCCGGGTGGCCTACCGATACGTACACGACCGATTTCCTGCATCATGAACGCAAGTTTACCCTGGATGTCTTGCTCATACCCAAAGTGGAATCCATCCTGATCTGGACTACAGTGGTGCGCGAGTGGGTGGGCATGATTGCCTATCAACTAATGGGATACATCTAAATCAAATCCCATGACCAAAAATCATTTGAATCACACGCTCTGGCTGTTGTTGCTGGTGTTTGGCTTTTTAGCAGCATCCTCGTTTCTACCTTCTTTTGAGCTCGGCCCAATCCATCTTCAGCAAGTCGATTTGCTATCCGACATTCGGAAAGAATTTTCAGATACCCTCGTTGCTCACGTTCCCACAGCCGACAGCCTACCCGACACCTCGCAGATAGTTCAACCCAAACCGGAGCTTGAAGTCAACCCATGCCCGCCCGGAATTACCTGCCTGGAAGATTACAGTCCTGGAAAAAAAATGATGCGGCCCTTTTTCAGAGCCCTGGCAAATCGCAAAAGTGCTCCTGTTCGCATTGCTTTTTATGGCGACTCTTTTATTGAAGGCGACATCATTACGGAAAGTCTTCGCGACACCCTACAAGAACTTTACGGAGGCCGGGGTGTTGGCTATGTTCCGCTGGCTTCGGAGGTAACCCAATACCGACTTTCCATCCTGCACACCTATGAGGGCTGGAATACTTACTCGTTGGTGAGCAAACAAAAAACCGGGTATCCACTCGGCATCTCGGGGTATGCCTTTGTTCCTACGGTTGATAACCGCGCCTCGTACAGACCCGGACGAAATCTAAGACCTAAAACATTTGATCAGGTGCGCGTATTCTACATGAACCATGCTCCTGCCACATTAGGCTATCACATCAACGATACCCTCACCTTTCATGAGCCCTTGCCCGTTTCCGATAGCCTGCAACATTTTTTACTGGAACATGAACATATGAAATCCCTGACGTTGAATTTCACCGGAGACAGCCTGGTGGCGTATGGCGTTAGCTTTGAAAATGGTTCGGGCGTCTATGTTGATAATTATGCCATGCGCGGCAACTCGGGGATGGCCTTGTCGGCACTGTCTGAACCCTTGATGCAGCAGTTCCATGATGTTCAACATTACAAGCTGATTTTTTTACAATACGGATTGAATATTGTTACCGAGCGCGATACGATGAATTATGTTTGGTATCAGTCTAAAATGATTAAGGTGGTGGAACAGCTTAAAACACGATTTCCGGGTGCTGGGATTATCCTGATGGGAATTAGTGACCGGGCCGGTAACAGCTCAGGAAAACTCCAAACCATTCCTGCGATCAAACGAATGCGCGACACGCAACGCAACATCGCTAAACGGAGTCAGGTGGCATTTTGGGATTTATTTGAAGCCATGGGAGGCGAGAACAGCATCATATCGTATGTGGACACGCAACCACCGTTGGCCGCTAAAGATTACACGCACCTGACGTTTCGGGGTGGAGAATTAATAGCCCGGAAACTGGCTCAAGCTATGTTGTTCGAAAAAAACCGGTATGAAAACAAGCCTCTTCCTTAGTCTGCTATTGATTGCTCGCGCAGTTTATGGCCAGGATACCGTTTCCTATTCCGGGGTAGTGGCTGATTTCCTTCAGCCTGACGTGAATGTCATTCACAACTCCGTTGCCTTGAGCCACTTTTACGACAAGCTATATCAACTCAAAAAAACGAAGCAAGGCACCGTTAACATTCTTCATATCGGTGATTCCCATATTCAGGCTGATTTTCTGACCCAAGCTGCTCGAACCCAGTTTCAACAGGAGTTTGGTAATGCAGGCCGGGGGTTTGTTTTTCCGGGTCGGGTTGGCCGTACCAATGAAGCTCCTTCTATTTATTCATCATCAAAAGCAGCCTGGGATTCGAAGCGCATCATTTATACCCAAGAGCCTACACCCATTGGTTTAGGTGCGATGACGATCACCACGCTTCAAGCGCAAGCCAATTTACTCATCCGAACCCATCCCGTTGACAACCTGACCTATTCCTTCAACCGTATTACCCTACTCTATCAAAAGGACGAGGCAAGCTTTCATCTGGCGTTAAAGGATTCAATCGGTGCCGAACTGGCCTATGCCGGTGCTTATACAGTGGAAGAAGATAATGTTTCTCGGATTGTATTACCCCGTGCACTTAACCAAATTGAATTGGTGACCTTACAATCACAGGAAACCCAAACCCGATTTTCCTTATACGGACTTGTTCTGGAAAACGGTGAGCCCGGCATTCTTTATCACGCCACGGGTGGCAACGGGGCCAAAGTAAAACACTACCTCGATGCGGCCTTGTTTGCCGATCAAAGTAAAGTGATTCAACCCGACCTCATCATCATCTCCCTGGGTACCAATGAAGCAATTGAACATCCGTACGTAGATCCTCAAGTTGCCCATTACCTGGATCAGTTAATCACTCGGCTATCAACGGCTAATCCACAAGCCCAGATTTTGCTCACCACACCCATGGATTTTTACAAAAAGAAAACCAGGCGAAATCCCGGTGTTGAGCAAGTGCGCAATGCTATTGTTGGCTATGCCGATTCCCATAATCGCCCCTACTGGGATTTGTTTAGCGTAGGCGGTGGAAAAAATTCGGCCGACCTCTGGAAAAAAAACGGCCTCCTGCAACAGGATGGAATTCATTTTACCAAAGCCGGGTATCACCTACAAGGCCAATTACTGTACGAAGCGCTGATCAAAGGCTATCACGAATATGTTCAGTTTCGATATCCATAAACTGCTGGATCAGTTTGGGTACAACCCAAAAGAGCCGTTGATCTTCAACAGTGGCTTTTTCCTGTTTTTATTTCTCGGGTTTTTAGGAATATACCTGCTGCTTCAAAAAACACATCGGCCAAAACTGATCTTCGTTACACTCTTTTCACTCTATTTCTACTATAAATCGAGCGGGCTATACTTTTTACTCCTACTGGTGACTACCGTAGTTGATTTTTCATTAGCGTCCATTCTTTATCGGACTGCTGAACCCTGGAAAAGGAGCAGCTTATTAGCCATCAGTTTGTTGGTTAACCTGGGCATGTTAGGATATTTCAAGTACACGAACTTTTTTCATGAGATGTTTAGTCGGGCGGCCGGGCTTTCTTACCAACCCTTCGATATTTTCTTACCGGTGGGCATCTCCTTCTTTACCTTTCAATCGCTGAGTTATACGATTGATGTGTATCGCAACAAACTCAAGCCGGTAACGCACTTGCTGGACTATGCCTTCTTTGTTTCCTTCTTTCCACAGTTAGTAGCCGGGCCCATTGTGCGGGCTGCTGATTTTTTGCCTCAGCTCAATAAGCCTACACTGGTCACGAAGGAAATGTTTGGCCGTGGCGTATTTCTGATTTGTACGGGGCTTTTCAAAAAGGCCATCATCTCCAACTACATCAGTCTAAACTTTGTTGATCGGGTCTTTGAAGCCCCTACCCTCTATACGGGATTTGAAAACCTGATGGCTATTTATGGTTATGCCCTTCAAATCTACTGCGACTTTTCGGGTTACTCCGACATGGCCATCGGGATTGCCCTGCTGCTCGGTTTTCATTTCAACATCAATTTCAACTCTCCTTACCAGGCAACCAACATTACCGAATTCTGGAGACGATGGCATATTTCACTATCCACGTGGCTGCGCGATTATTTGTACATCTCTTTAGGAGGCAACCGGAAAGGAAAAATCAGAACGTATGTCAATTTACTGATCACCATGCTGCTGGGAGGCCTTTGGCATGGAGCCTCGTGGCGATTTGTACTCTGGGGTGGACTTCATGGTTTAGCCCTGGCTCTGCACAAAGCCGTGGGTTCACGGAATGTTAACCTCGCTAGTCCATGGCTCCGACAGTTGCTTTCGCTCAGTGGAGTGGCTTTAACGTTTCACTTTGTTTGCTTCTGTTGGATTTTCTTTCGGGCGTCCTCCCTGGAGCTGGCGGGCCAGATGATTAGTCAAATTGCCGACCATTTTTCACCCCACGTAGTTTGGGAATTTGTGACCGGCTACCAAGGAGTGGTGCTCTTGATGCTGATCGGATTCGTTTTGCATTTTATCCCCGCGGCATCCGAGCAGAAAGCGGAAGCCTGGGTTACCCGCATGCCCTTACCGGCCAAAGCGTTTCTCCTGTTCATCCTCATCTTTCTGGTCATTCAAACCAAGTCGGCCGACATTCAACCGTTTATCTACTTTCAATTTTAGTTACTTAATCACATGAAGCCATCCTTTACAGGCTGCTTCACCCTCGATCGTCACATCATAATAATAAATCCCGGCTTCCACATTCGAGGCTGTCCAGTCATCCTGGTAATCCCGACTTTCAAATACTTTGTTTCCCCATCGGTTATAAATAATCACATGAGCGTTGAGTGCCGATACCGATAACGGTTGCTCACCGTACAAAATCACAAACTGATTATTCTCTGGAAATTCATCGGGGGTAATGACATTAGGCACCTTCAATTGGTAAATCGGAATATCCACCCGGGTATCATAGATACAGGACTCTTTTACACCCACCACCCGCACGGCATAGGTGCCATCCGTTGGATAGGTATGACTGGCTGTCGGTAAATCAGAGGTGGTGCCATCACCAAAGTCAATAAACGTTTCTTCTTCCGGATCGGATAAGTTTTCAACCCGCAGCACCGGGCGGGTATCACAATCGTACATTTTGGAATAATCAAATTGCAACTCTATTCCGGGAATCACCCGGACTTGAGTAGTATCTTTCACCGAGCACCCATTGAAATCGGTGATGGTTACCACATAACCATCATCTTCCTTTGGATTAATATAGGGCGATGCTTCTGCGGATTGAAAAGATTTATCCCAATTCTCCCATTTGTAAGTAACTCCCCCGCTAGCCACCAATCGGGTGCCCGCATCAAAACACATCTCCTGATCCGGTCCGGCAAAACCACCGGGTTTGGAAACCGTAACCGTGGTGAACGTAGAGTCTTTGCCCACACACGTACCGGCATCAATCACCAGCAGTTTAATCCGATACGTGCCCGGACTCGCGTATGCGTGCATGACATAACTCGTGTCTTGTCGTACCAATTGACCGCCATCCCCAAAATCCCACTCATAAAACTGGCCACCTGTACTTAAATTCTGAAATACGATGGGATCGGGCAAGCATACCCGGTTCAAGCCCGGCATATCCAAATCAATGGAGTTGGTTTGAATGCGAGCCTTTAAGGAAGATAAGTCGAACTTAAAGGCAGCATTATTGCAATTCACACTTCGATTCAATTGACTCCAGGCGCCCGGTGTAGTCGGAAAGTCATCGAAACCCCCGCCACAACCACCACACACCGAATGATAAACAATGCCCCCCTTGTCGAACCGGCTTGTGCCACCATCTACGTGAGTCGGGGATTGCTTCCCGCCCAGGAAGGTGGCATACAAAAGTTCTGATGCATCACTCGTTAACACGATAAAATAAAAATCAGAACCGGCAGTTTCCTGCTGATAGGCATCGAAGGTGACCGGCATGCCGATGGTGCCGCTGTTCCAAAAGCCGCGTGACCGATTGATGGCACCTCCCCAGCCGCTCATGTAGATGTTATTACAATCATTGACCAAAAAAGCGGTTGGTGAGATATCGGGAATTCCACGGCCCGCGCCAAAAACGGTGGAATAGGCGAGTGTTGTTAAATCGGGATCAAACTTTTGCAAAAACTGGCCGCTGTTCGCATTGGAATATACTCCGGTTGTGACAGGAAAGGTGCCCGTTGTTTGACCGTACACATACACGTTGTTATCCTGATCCAAATCAATAAAGTAAACCTGGTTGAATCCGACCGTGCCGGTAAAGGTGGCTTTCTCAAGAGCCGAGCCATCCTGTTTCAACTTGGCAATCCATCCATCGACCCAGCCGGCATGATTCGGCTGATAAGCAGATGCAAAAGTTGGAAAGTCTACACTGGTGGTACCTCCGCCTACATACACATCGCCTTGCGAGTCGAGTTTAACGGTATGCGAAGCATCGGCTGCACTCCCACCCAGAAAAGTTGCCCAGGTTACCTCAGACAAATCGGAGGTAAGTCGGGCAACCAGCGCATCAGTCTGTCCGCCTTGATAGGTTAGCTCAACGGCATTGCGAACCGGAAAATCGGTAGAAGCGGTTACCGAGCTAATGATGACGTTGCCTTGCGGATCAATCAAGATGTCACCGCGAAGTTCATCGCCATAATTGGCAACCAATTCACTGTTGTTCGGATTCAGGCCATCATTCGCTGAACCCCCGAGATAGGTACTGGCCAGCAACGTGCTGCCGTTCGGACTTATTCTGGCAATGTAAATGTCAGAACCGTTCGAGTAATCAAATACGTTATAGTCATACGTTCCTCCATTGAAGGATCGGTCAAAGGCATTGACCGATGTCGGAAAATTACCGGAACCGGTAGTGCCCAAGACATACAGACTCTGATCTTCGGCCATGATCAGACTATGGGATGATTCATTACCCGAACCTCCCAGGTAAGAAGCATATAACAAGGTTCTGCCCGTACTGTCGTACTTCAAAATCGACACATCGAACAGACCGCCATAGTTCACCTGAAACGCCCCTGCGGTTGCAGGAAAGGTGCCCCCTACATAGTGATTCGTGACACCAGAAGAATATAACCTACCGTTCTCTCCCGGTGTAGCAGTACTACCCCAGTTATCGGCCGTTGAACCTGAATACGTTGAAAAGATCAACAATGGGTCGATGATTAACGGATAACAGGGATCATAGGAATCCGGAAAATGAAATCGGATCCGATTCTTATCCAATAGAAACTGACACGCTACATACCATTTCTTCCCTTCTTTTAGTTGATATGCGAGGGGGCTTTTTTCGCGAAATGTAAAGCGCGATCCCTGAACGACTAAATCTCCGTTATCGAGAAACAGGTGATCAGCCCCGTGATAGTCAAACTGAATCTGGCCTGGATCCACTTCGGCCGCTACCTCAAAGTCATACTTTACGGATGTACCTGCACCATAAACCTTCAGATTAATACCCGGATAGTAATTTTCATAAACTACGCCCTCATAGACAGCAACCTGTGAACTCCAATGGGCAGGATCTGATCCGAGAAAGTAATTATAATATTCCGGGCGTTTTCCAAAGGGTAAAGGACCGGCCTGTGTATTGGCATTTTTAAATTGAACTTTAAAATAGTGTGCTGCAATTTCCGGATTACCCAACGGTTCATGCTCCTCGTGCGACCTCTGGTGAAGTTCTTCGATTTGCTTCTTATCCAACATCACGTACGCAAAGCCATCGGCTTGGAGTTGCATGGCCCCCTCCGAAACCGGGGCTACAAACTGAATTCGTTCATCCCATTGACAGCGGTTTTCAATGAACTTGATTTTGTCCGTTCCATGAGCCCAATACGAGATGAGCACGAAACAATAGAGTAGAATTCCTCCTGCCTCCCTAGATCGCATGTTACAAGTTAACCCTCCTTGCGCAATACTTGCAAGGGTGGTGTGGAGATTACCTCGCGTGAGTTCAACCATCCGATAAGCACCGTCAGAAATACTACCCCCAACGAAATGATGGCCAGTTCAACAAAATCAACTGAGAAATTCACTTCAAAAAAGAATTTGGTCAGCAAACAGCCACTTCCCAGAGATAAGGCTAACCCGGTGATAGCTGAGAAGATGCCCACGTAACTATATTCGATTAAGGTGATCTTGGTGATCTGGTCGGTGCGTGCCCCTATTGTGCGCAGTAATACGTTTTCTTTTATTCTGGCAAACTTGCTGTTCAACACGGCTCCGGCTAATACTACCAATCCGGTAATAATACTGAACAACGCCAGAAACCGAACCACCATGCTTACTTTCCGGAAGAGTTCATCCACGGTGCTTAAGATCAAGCGTAAGTCGATCAGAGAAACATTTGGAAAACCATAGACCAACTCCTGCTGAAATTGAATGGCGGCCTGTGGGTTATCGATGCGAGTGGCAGCCACCCAGATCTGGGGTGCCTGATCTAATACGCCCATCGGAAATACAAAGATGAAGTTGGGTGGATCTTTTGGCCAATCTACCTTTCGGATGCCACTGATAAACGCTTTCACCGGCACGCCTTGCACATCAAACACCAGGGAATCGCCAACATCCACTTTCAATTCTTCATGCATGCCTTCCGAGATTGTTACCCAAACAGAATCACGGGCACCTTTTTTAAAGGAATGAACCTCACCTTTTATTAATTCTTCTGAAATATGCAGACTATCCCGGTAGGTAACCCGGTATTCGCGGGTAAGTGCCCATCTGCGAACCTTCAAGCTATCAATCTTTTGATTTTTTAATGAGTCAATGGATTGTCCCCGTAACTCGGCCAACCGGCAGGTTACAATCGGCACCACCTGATTGATCGGTAATTGGTATTTTTCAAGCAGGTTGACTACCTCCGCTTTCTGGTTGGATTGAATATCAAACAGGATGGTATTGGACTGGTTACTGTTCCCTTGAAATTCCACCTGGTTCAACAAACTATTTTGGATGATATTCAACGTGGCAATAATGAAGGCGCCCAACCCAATGGTGACCAGCAGTACCTGGGTTTGATTATTCGGTCGGAATAAATTGGAAAGCGCATGCCTGAAGATGAACGTGCTATTTTGTGGAAAATACCTACGCACCAGGTAAAGCAACGCTACCGCCACCAGCATCAAACTACCGAGCGCCAACGCCAGGCCCAATGAAAACATCCCTCCTGAAACCAGACTGTTGGTTTGATAGGCTGCGGCCAACATGGGAAAGAGCGCGATCAGGATCAGGGTTGCCCACCGGACTTTTGAGAATACCCGGGGCGGAGCAAAATCGGCCCGTAGCACCGTCAGGGGTGGCACAAACCGTACCGCCACTAATGGCAACACCGAGAACAGGACCGATACAATACATCCCAGCAGAACCCCTTCGGTAATGGCTCGCCACGAAATGGAAAATTGTAACTCCAGCGGCAGATACTCACCAAACGCGATGGGAATCACTTGTTGAATACCCGCACCCAGGGCTGCCCCCAATACACTCCCGATAAAACCCAACACAAAAATCTGAATGAAGTAAATGTTGAATGCCTGCCATCCTGAAGATCCCACACACCGCAGCACGGCCACCTCTTCCCGTTTCTCACGCGCATAAATGTGAACTGAACTGGCCACTCCGATACACCCTAACACCAACGCGACAAAGGCCAACATGGAGAAGAACCGGTAGATGGAACGGAATCCATCCCCCAAATCATCCTTCCGTTCTTCAATCGTATCGTAAGAATAATTTAATTCCTCCAATCGGGGCTTGACGCCTTTAATCAGGCTTTCCGTATCACTATCCGATGTTGTTTTTATAAACAGGCTATAATTCACCCGGCTACCATATTGAACCAGTCCGGTCGAATCCAGTGCCGCCAGTGAAATGTAAACGGCAGGTGCCAGCGTTGACGTAAGCGCACCCCCACCGGGAAATTTCTCCACCACCCCGGCCATTTTAAAATATTGGTTTCCGATCTTCACCGAGTCTTCGGAGCTTACTTCATATTGGCGGGCGAGCGATTCATCCAACATGGCAAAGCGCCCGGACTTCACTTGTTCATATGCATTGGCCGGTAAGGTTTCCATCTTGCCATAAAAAGGGAACTCCCCTTCCAATGCAACCAGTTTGATCAGTCGTGTTTGCTGGGTATTGGCAAACAAAATCATGGAGGGCATTTCTGCAGCTTTGGCAAACTGCCGTTGTGCCGAATCCACCTCCTCCATAAAGGCTTTCGTAAAGGGTTGATGACTTCGGATCTCCAGATCGGCCCCCAACAGTTCCTTGGCGTTGCGATCTAATTCATCCTGCATCGAATAATTGAGCGACCCGATCGCCACCACTCCGGCAATACCGGTGATGAGAGAGGCCACGAATAGAAACAGTCTTGAAAAATTATGACGGCCATCACGCCAGGCCATGATCCACACCCATCGATCGCGAAAGATGGAACGAACCTCGCGCTTCAGTTTGATGATGTAGTCAATCATGCCAGGTTCAGGATTCGGTCGTGTACCAATTTTCCACCCCGCATTTGCAAAATGCGTTCGGTTTTTTCAGCTAACTCCAGATTATGGGTTACCAGAATGAGGGTAGTCTTTTCTTCGCGATTCATCCCAAACAAAAGATCGGTGATCTGGCCAGCATTTTCTTCGTCCAGGTTACCGGTGGGTTCATCGGCAAACAAAATGCGCGGGGCTGTAATAAACGCCCGGGCCATGGCCACCCGTTGTTGTTCGCCTCCTGATAATTGAGAGGGGTAATGCGTCATTCGTTCGGCTAACCCCACCCGGGCTAATAAGTCTTTGGCTTTTTGCGCGATGTTGCGTTCGCCCCGCAGTTCGAGTGGAACCATCACATTTTCCAGTGCTGTAAGGGTGGGCAGCAACTGAAAGTTTTGAAACACAAACCCAATGTATTGATTGCGAATGTAAGCACGGTCGTCTTCACTCATTTTATTGAGGAGAAAACCCATCAGTGAGATGGAACCGGATGTCGGCACATCCAACCCTGCGCACAAACCGAGCAAGGTTGTTTTTCCACTGCCCGAAGGACCGATAATCGATAAACTGGTTCCTTGTTGAACTTCAAAAGATACCTGATCCAACACCACCAAATCACGTTCAGCTGATTGATAGATTTTGGTCAGCCCTTCGGCTTTTAATACAATTTCTGGCATGATATTTCGATTAACAGAACTACCTTTAAATCGTTATTAACGCAAATTTGTTTCAACCCAGCAGCCATCCAGCACACTTTTATGTTAGTCGGTAAAAAAGCGATCCTTATTGCATGGTTTACACTTATTTTCAACGTTCAATCGCCTAAAGTAATCCTTTTTTTTGGCGATAGCCTGACAGCCGGATACGGTCTTTCACCGGAAGAAGCCTTTCCTGCCTTGCTGGAAACGGAACTGATCAAAGCTGGAAAAAAAGTGAAAATTGTAAATGCCGGGTTAAGTGGAGAGACCTCGGCCGGTGGGCTAAGTCGAATTGATTGGATCCTGCGGCAACCCGTTGATGTGTTTGTATTGGAGTTGGGCGCCAATGACGGCCTGCGCGGATTACCAATTGATCAAACCCGGAAAAACCTGCAAAGCATCATTGACAAAGTAAAAACCAAATACCCGGCTTGCAAAATTGTATTGGCGGGTATGATGGTACCACCCAATATGGGCAAGCACTATACCGATGAGTTCAAGAACATCTATCCGGAACTGGCCAAGAAGAACAGTACGACTCTTATCCCTTTTATATTAGAGGGTGTTGCCGGAGATGAAAAGCTAAACCAGCCCGATGGTATCCATCCGAACATCGAAGGACATAAGATTATTGCCAACAACCTGAAACCGATTTTTCAGAAATTGATTTAAGGGATCTTCAGATCTTTTATAATCAGATCTACCCACAAACGGTACATTTTCCCAGAGGGATGCAGGCCATCGGCCGCTACCAATTCAGGTTTTGCCAAACCTTCGCGTGAGATGTCAGTAATGTTGAAGTAGGCCACGTGGTATTGATCGGCAATCCGCTTATTAATGGCGTTGAATTCATTGAGCTGGGGTGTGATGGTTGCCTGTTTCGCCTTTCCAAATGGCGTGAAGCCATAATCCGGTATGGATACGACAAACACCCGCTGCGCGTGCCCACCGGCCAGTTCAATGGCTTTCTTGAGCAAGCCCTCAAACTCAACTTCATATTGCTGAGCCGGCTTGCCCTGGTATTGGTTATTGACGCCAATCAGCAACGATACCAAATCGTAATCGGAACTGAGTTGATCGGCTTCTATAGCGGCCCTTAGCTGATCGGTTCGCCAACCTGTGGTGGCAATAATTTTCGGTCGGGGAATGTTGAGCCGGTCGGCCAATTGATTGGGCCAGCGCTCATCTTCCGCCACACTTTCGCCAATCGTATAAGAATCGCCCAAGGCCAAAAACTTCATGGACCTATCCTGTGCCGTAAGCATGGACGCGAAAATCAGGAAATAGAAAATCAAGACTTGATGAAGTCGAGTGTATAAGTCAAGGCATCTGATCCATCGATGAGGGTCATCTTTAGCTTCATCGCAGAATCGGTCAGATCAATCACTTCTGCCGGAACGGCTATCGATCCAAACAGTCCACTGGGAGAAAAGCGATTACTTAACACTAATACTACTTTTCCATCTATTGTAAAGGCCCACGTGCCGGATTCGAGCAAATCGGGATCAGCAGCATCACATTTGGAAGTGCCACCCCGCATCTCATAAGCCTGTGCATCGTTATTGGAAAACTTAAACGTATCATCTAATTGACAAGGATCCAACGCCAGGGTTTGCGGACTTCCGGAATTGAGTTGAACCGTTCCTCCCGTTAATTTCCAGGTTTTGCTGCCCCCTTTATCACCCGCCAGCAGCACTCCCTTTACTTCGGCTTGCAAAGGTTCCGGATCATCTTCCTTACAGGCTGTAAATAGTACCGCGGTCAACACCAGAATCGAAAACAACACGTTATTTTTCATGAACCAAATTTGTTAATTATTCAATATGGCGATAAAAATTGAATATCGAAAATTCTGGCTAACCCTGTTGGTGGTCTTTCACGTACAATTCATATTCAACACATCCTACGGTCAACCTGAAGTTCACCTGCTTCCCATCTCCGTGAAATCTTCCTTCCGCGCCTTGTCGGTGGTGGATGACTCCGTGGCATGGGTTTCGGGAAGCCAGAGTTGGATTGGTCGCACCGCAGATGGTGGTCAAAACTGGTCTTTTCATCAGGTTACCGGTTTTGAAACGCTCGACTTTCGATCGTTGTATGCATTTGATTCACAAACGGCCATCATCGCCAATGCCGGGTCACCCGCCTATATTCTACTCACCACAAATGCCGGTACATCGTGGCAGGTAGTTTACTCCAATCATCATCCAAATGCCTTTCTTGATGGAATTGATTTTTGGAATTCAAAAGCAGGTGTCGTGTATGGCGACCCGATTGATGGGCGGATGCTGTTACTCAAAACGAACGATGGTGGTAAAACCTGGCGTGAGTTTCCAGCCGCATCGCGACCTGAGGTAAAAGCGGGTGAAGCTTCCTTTGCGGCCAGCGGAACCGGTATCTTATGCCTCGGAAAATCGGAACTGATGATTGCCACCGGTGGCATGATCTCGCGACTGTTCCGTACCACCCATCAAGGTAAATCGTGGCGAACCCAAGAACCACCCATCATCCAAGGCGATGAAGGCACGGGAATCTTTTCCGTTGCGTTTCATGGTGAGCGCGGCATGGTGGTAGGTGGAGATTTTAAAAAGGGCATCGACCCGACTGGCAATGCAGCTTACACCGAAGATGGTGGGCGATCGTGGCACAAGCCCAACCGGGCGCCTGGCGGCTACCGCGAATGTGTGGTGTACCTGAATGGAACAACTCTTGTCACCACGGGGCCATCGGGTACTGAGATTTCCAACGATGGTGGAAAAAACTGGCAGGCATTATCCAACGAAGGATTTCACGTGGTTCGCAAAGCCCGGCAGGGCAGCCTGGTTGTGCTAGCCGGGAATGAAAAGCTGGCGGTGTTGAAAGAGTAACTTATTACCCCCTTCGTGATTGTTGATCGCTGACAACAACTTAATCGGGTTTTTTTATTTTTGCGCTCCCGGAGAGATGCCAGAGTGGCCGAATGGGACGGTCTCGAAAACCGTTATACTCGCAAGGGTATCGAGGGTTCGAATCCCTCTCTCTCCGCATCTCCAAATCTCATTGTTTATGTGTTTCGCCAAGTAACCAGCAACGAGCAACCCGTAATCCTAAACAAAGGCAACCACCAATACCTTTACTCGAAGCGCAACGATTCAATCGGATCTAACTTGGAGGCCTTATGAGCCGGGTAATATCCGGAAATAAGTCCAACAAAAATACAAATCATCATACCCACCAACATCCACATCCAGGGCACAACAAAAGCATCGATCCCAATGGCTTTGGAAATCAGGTTGCCAATCAGAATACCCAAGATTACACCCCCAATTCCGCCCAGCACACACACCACAATCGCTTCAATCACAAACTGCTGCCGAATGCGCAGCGGTGTAGCGCCCAAGGCTTTCCGCACGCCTACCTCCCGGGTTCTTTCCGTAACCGACACCAGCATGATGTTCATCAAGGCAATGGACGCGCCCAATAAGGTAATAAATCCTACGCCAAAGCCACCCCACCGCAAGCCGCTGGTAATACTCTCCAACTCCTGAGCCAGCGTTTCACTTTTTTCAATTTCAAATGAATTGGTTTCATCCACCCGGTCCTGCCGGATTTTGCGCATCAGACCGGTGGCCTCGCCCATGGCAAAGTCGACCTGGTTCATATCCTGGATGCCCACTGTTAAGATGTAGCGCAACGGTTGTCCTTGTGCCATCTGGTTGGCCACCAGAATGGGGATGATCACCATGTTATCGAAATTATTTTCCGAGATGTCGCCCTTCTCTTTCAGCATACCAATCACCTTGAACTGCGTTCCCTTAAATGAGATCTCGGTATTAACCGGATTGGGATTCTCGCCATAGAGCTCCACCGCTAACTTATACCCGATAATGGCCACCTTGCTGCCGTACTGAATTTCAAACCGCGAAAAGTTCCGGCCTTCCTGAATATTAAGGCCTTTGATCGGAACATACTCCTCGTTGGCTCCGCGGATATCCACATTGGGATTGGTTTTCTTGGATCCATGCTTTACTTCGGCCAGGTTGGTGAGCCGGGCAGACAGGCTGATGGTGGCCGGTACATTATATTGCTCAATGAATTTCAGCGTTTCGGAAAGGGTAAGCCGGGGCCGTACCTTTTCCACTACCCCTGCCTGACTGGTACCCCGGTTCCATTTTGAATAGATATCGAATGTATTAACACCGAGTGAGGATAAACTTTCGGAAACTGAATATTCAATTCCATCAATGGCGGTCAGGATACCGACCAACGAAGTGATTCCAATGGCAACAATCAGCGCGGTAAGCACCGATCGCAACATGTTGGCTTTTACCGAGCGGAGGCCTTCTTTAATATTTTCTACCAAATTCATGAGGCAATCGTGTTTTTAGCGTCAAAACCGGGATAAAATCAGGTTCAAAATTATATCTTTAATCGATCTTTTTACCAAGACTGTGTGTTGAATCTTTTGTTACAGACGTTAGGCAAACCAATGTGTATACGATGCGGGTGGTAATTTTGTTTTTCCTGCTCACCCTTTCCAAGGGGGTAT
>ERZ1066115.120-NODE-120-length-26821-cov-9.539827_pt1 | contig 26821 bp, 19 predicted proteins | sample MGYA00382762_ERZ1066115 | MGnify/ENA primary metagenome ERZ1066115 (study PRJEB33369, sample SAMEA5778345) | biofilm metagenome | biome: Industrial cooling water; feature: Water cooling tower basin; material: Biofilm | place: United Arab Emirates | collected... | reverse complement strand
CAATGTAGCCGGTTGTTAAGTTGGAGAATAATACGTTCCAAAGTGTAGTCGTGGCACCGGTTGTTAACGTTGTCCAACTGGCGCCTGAGTCATTTGTTCGAATAGCCAAGCCATTTGAGCCGACTGCATAGGCCGTGGTAGAAGTAACAAAGCGGACCGCGTTTAAGTCGCTGGTAAAGGAATTGGTAACACTGCTTAATGCCAGGTTTGCTGTGGCTGCAGGTGGAGATGATGTGGTCACATTTCCCGGCAAAGGAGAAGTTTGCCGGTAGTTGATGCCGGTACCACTGCCATTATAAGCATAAATTTTATAGAAATACTGGGTAGAGGCGGAGAGGCCCGATTCATTGAATGTTACTCCTGAGCCAATAAAGGCAATGGTGCCATCACCTAATGGATTACCAACCGTATAAACTGTACCATCTACTGGATCGGTGGTTGGGGCTGATCCGACTTTACGAACTGCAATATATCCGGCAGGTGGTCCTGCTGCGGCTGTGAAGGAAACGGTGAATGATGAAGTAGTAATGGCGGATGAAATAAAGCCAGTAGGCTGTGCATTGGGTTCTGTGGAGGCACTACTAATCGTGTTTCTGAAAACGGAAACCGTATTGGCACCTGAGTTAGGGACGACAACATCCGGTTTACCATCACCATCCAGATCACCCACAGAAATACCATATAACGGGGCAGTTCCTGATGTAAAATCAACTTTTGTTGCCAAGGATCCTGTAGTAATTGTTCCGGATGTGGCGGTATTCCTGAAAACAGAAATCGAGTTGGCAGAATTGTTAACACTGATGAGATCCAACTTATTGTCTCCATTCAAATCCCCAACACCAACGCCTTGCGTGTTGGAGCCAGCTGTGAAATCGACCTTAGTTGCCAAGGTAATGGTGCCTATGGTACTGGTATTTCTAAGTACAGAAATGGTGGCCGCAGTGGAATTAGCCACAATAACATCCTCTTTGCCATCGCCATCTACATCTGCTGTTGCCAGATTGATGGGGGCTGTGCCAGTAACAAAGTCAACTTTAGCAGCGAATGAAATGGCGCCACTCACACTGGTATTTCTTAATACAGAAAGGTTGTTTGAACCTGTGTTGGAAACCAGTAAATCATATTTTCCATCGCCATCAATATCAGAACTTACGATTCCGGATGAGGAAGTGCCAGTTGTCAAGGCAAGTGGCGATGCTAATGACCCCGAGGTGAAATTGCCGGCTGAAGTGGTGTTGCGAAAAACCACTGCATTGCCTGGGGTGCCATTACTGATCGCAATATCAGGTTTGCCGTCACCATCAAAATCGCGGATAGCAATATTGCGTGGATTACTGAGGGATGCGGTAAAATCTACCTTGGCTGAAAATGACCCGGTTGTGATGGCTCCTGAAGTACTGACATTTCGGTAAAGTGAGATGCTATTGGCAGTAGCGTTAGTGACTACCATATCGAGTTTACCATCACAATCCAAATCGCCATATTCTACACTGTTGGGAGACGTTGCGGCCGTGAAGTCCACTTTGGCTGAAAAGGAGGAAGCACTGATGGAACCGGAGGTACTGACGTTACGGAACGCAGAAAAAGTTGCGCTATTACCATTGGATACCAGGATTTCTGATTTGCCATCGCCATCCACATCCGCAACGGTGGTGTAATCCGGATAGGTTCCAGCAGCAAAGTCAACTTTAGCGGCAAGGGAAGTAGCATCAATGGTCCCGCCACCAGCAAAAGTAGGCATAAACGATTGCCGGGAGTAAGCCGTCAGGGTTCCCACGGTTACGGTAATCGGCCGGTAGGTGGCACCGGCTGGTACGGTTACCGTTAATGAGGTAGCCGTTGCCCCTGTAACGGTTGCTTTAGTAGCACCAAAGTAAACAATATTGTTCGCTGCTGTGGTGCTGAAGTTAGTACCGGTTATGGTTACAGTTGCCCCGGTTGCTCCGCTTGTTGGAGTGAAAGAAGTAATTGTGGGAATGGTATGTGCCGTGCCGCGGAATTTGGCTAAATAACCATCAGTAAGCCCTGAAAGTGTTGATTGATGACCGCCAGATGCAATACCAGAGGTACTGTTGGTATATCCACTAATATAGACAAAGTCGGCAGATGGATCCATAAATACGGCAGCAGCTGTTTCATCAAGCGTTCCACCATAGTAGGATGCCCATTGACGCACACCAGAGGAATTGAATTTTACCAGATAACTATCCGATCCGCCAGCTAACGTTGTAAAGGCACCCCCTGCGGCAATTCCGGTTGCGCTGGTTGTATTTCCGGATAAAAAGATATTGGAATTAGCATCGGTTGCAACACACCGATACAAAGCAGCAAAATCACTTCCCGTATTTCCATAGTAGGTACCCCATTGGCGAACTCCGGAGGTGTTGAACTTGACTACAAAAGCATCAAAGGTGCCTAACAATGTATTTTGATGCCCGCCCGATGCAATAGCCGTGGTACTTTCCGTATCGCCACTTATTATAATATTGCCTCCAGGATCTAGTGCCGATGCGTATAGATAATCGCCTCCAGTACCACCATAATAAGTGCCAAATTGTCTTACACCTGCACTATTAAACTTAACCAGAAACCCATCCAGATTTCCCCCATAAGTTGCTTGATGACTACCGGTAGTTGAAATCGCATTCGAACTAAAGGTTTGACCAGATAAGATAATGTTACCGGAGGCATCCACCTCGCAATCCAGGCCATAGTCGTCTCCGGTTCCGCCATAGTACGTAGCAAATTGGCGAACGCCACTGGAATTAAATTTTACGAGAAAGGCATCAGCCAGACCTCCATTCGTGTTTTGATGTCCTCCATTAGCAATAGAGGTAGTACTACTGGCACTTCCTGCTAGATAAACATTACCTGATGCATCACACGTACTGTTATTTGGAAAGTCATTCGCAGTTCCTCCATAATAGGTTGCCCACAAGCGTGTCCCAGAAGTATTGAATTTAACCAAGAAAGCATCATATCCACCGCCCAAAGCTGTTTGGTGTGTACCGGCCGAAGAAATTCCGCTAGCACTATTGGTGTATCCGGATAGATAAACATTTCCTGTTCCATCCACGGAAAGCCCATAAGCTGCCTCTTCACCAGTGCCGCCATAATAGGTGCCCCATTGGCGTACACCTGCTGAATTAAATTTAACAAGGTAGGCATCATAAGCCCCATTGTAGGTGGTTTGGAATCCTAATGCGGCAATTCCGGTATTGCTATCTGTAGTACCTGCGAGGTAGACATTACCACTGGCATCAACTACTACATCAGAGGTAATCTCTTCTAGAGTACCTCCATAATAGGTTCCCCAAATCAAATCCGGATCAATGGTATAAGCCTGTTCTTGATTGCCTTCCGGTACCGCAAAGCCAAAGTGCTCATTCTGACTGGAATACTGGCTGATCATCTTCCGGCCATTTTTCGAATAGGTTACCGGTTGTTGCTCTTCCAAAAAGCCCAGTTCAGTCTCGATTCTAATTTTACCATCAATCAAGGTAGGATCCACGCCTCCTTCGTAATGAAAGTGCACTTGATTCACATCGGCTCCCGGCTTAACTATTACATCATACTTAAGCCTGTTGTCTTTGATATAGTACTCAATGTCAATGTTAGGATAGATATTGCGATAAACAATTTTTGAGAAATGAGAAGCATTCAGCGTTCCGGTTTCTTGGGCAACACGTGTTACTCCGGCTACAGGCTGTTCCGCAATGATTTCTGTATTGGGTGAGGTACTTTCCCAAATCTGATCAACCCGGTAGGTACTTGTACTTTTGGGTTTCGGTGTTCGGCCCTTAGCATGAGTAATGGGTCCTTGTCCTTCCACATATTCAACGGATTGCCATTGGTAAGTAATGCCTTGTTTGTGAAAAAACAGGGTCAGGCCTTTGTCACGGAGGATAAATTGCACTTCATGGTTGTACTCGGGGTCGAGGTAGCGTACTTGTCCTTTATTCTCCTCAAAACCATGTGAGGCAAGATTGAATGTGGTTGTGGGTATGTGTTCCTGCCCTAAAACAGCCCCAGAAACCAAAAAAATCAAGAAAACACTTAAGAAAAGTAGAGATTTCCGCATAGGATTAGATTAAGCCACACAATGAAAATGCTTCGAAATTACTAAGGTACTAATTCGCATTCCCTTATACAATTCCGGGTTTGCGTTTAGAAAATTCATGATAAAATCTGTTAAAATTAAGCCTGCTCCCGGATTGAATACCGGTAGCAGGTTACATGTAACAAGATATTTTCAGGAATGCTTTAACTGATTTTGTGCCGCCTCGACTTCCGTTACCGGAAGTTGGCAGGTCTTGTTGTAGCAGACAAAAATACGGGTTTCGTTTCCAAGCGGTTCTCGGCCTTGCAGCATGGGCAACTCACTGGGTCCGGTTGAACCGAGGCTAATCACAAACGGATAATAGTGGGCCAGTAATTGTTGGCGGTAGGTCAAGGCATCAGGACCCGAAAAAACTACCGTTGCAGGATTGCTGATCAGTTCTGCAAGCAGCACCGCCCAATGGCTCATGTAAACAGGTTCGTTCTGAATCAACTTGCTTAAGGCGGATACCATTTTTTTTGACTGCGCCACCCAATCATCCCGGTCCAGCAGGGTCCCCAACACGTGCAGGTTTCGGGCCATCACGGAATTGGAAGCCGGGATTACATTATCAAAGATTTCTTTTTTTCGGGCAATCAATGCATCCGCTTGATTGGAGGTAAAGAAGAAATACCCTTCAGCAGGATCAAAAAAATGCTGGTGAACATAGGTACACCACGCCTGAGCTTTATGCAACCAGCCTTCCTGAAAGGTAACCTGATATAAACTCGTATAGGCCTGAATCAGAAAAGCGTAATCCTCCAGAAATCCTTCTGTGGGGGAGCGATGATTTTTAAAGGTCCGAAATACTTTTTCCGAAATCAGATTTTCTTCCAGAAAGGAAATCGTATTGAGGGCCATAAGCAGGAAACGTTGGTCCTGGAATGCGCGATAACTGTCCACCAATCCTTGAATCAGCATCGCATTCCAGCCCGTTAAAATCTTGTCATCCAACGCTGGACGAACCCGCTTGGCCCGCGCGTGAAGCAATCGGGTTTTTAGTTCTTTGATTTCATCCGGTTCAGGAGTATTTACCTGCGGATCCCTCCGCAGAATATTGCGACCGTGTTCCCAGTTTCCCTCAACGGAAGATTGAAAATGTTTCAAAATTTTTTCAGTTGCAGGACCCAATACTTCACGTAATTCGGGTTCCGTCCACGTATAGAATTTTCCCTCGATGCCTTCGCTATCGGCATCGAGCGCGGAATAAAATCCACCGGCCGGATGCATCAGTTCACGTTCTAACCAGTCAACAGTTTGATCAACCACTTCCTTGAAGCGAAGGTCTTTCGTAACGGCATAGGCTTCGGCATATAGCGAGAGCAATTGCGCATTGTCATACAGCATTTTTTCGAAGTGGGGTGCAAACCATTCTCCATCTACTGAATATCGCGAAAACCCACCTCCAACCTGATCGTAAATACCTCCATTGGCAATCTGATGCAGCGTATGCGTGACCATATCAAGCGCAGGCTGATGTCGGGTGGCTGCAGAATACCGCAATAGAAAAAGCCAGATGGAGGGCATCACGAATTTGGGTGCTTTTTCAATTCCACCCCAGGTAGTATCATATCGCTTTGTCAGGATCTGAAAGACCTCTTCTAGTTTTTCCGGATTGAATTTCAATAGATTATCCTGGGCAAATCGTTTCAGGTCGCTGGTTTGTAAATGATTCGCCAGGTCCTCGGCCGATTCGTTGATTTCAACCCGTTTGGCGCGAAAGGTTCGATGCACTTGCACCAGCAACTGAGCCCAATTGCGAGGCGGAAAATAGGTGCCTCCATAAAATGGTTTTTGATCGGGTGTAAGAAACACGTTCAACGGCCAACCACCTGACTGCTGCATGGCTTGCACGGCATCCATATAAATCTGATCGATGTCGGGGCGTTCTTCCCGATCTACCTTAATGCAGATGAAATGCTCATTCATGAGGGCGGCTATGTCTTCGTTCTCAAACGATTCGCGTTCCATCACATGACACCAATGACAGCTCGAATACCCGATACTGATCAGGATAGGTTTGTCTTCGGTCTTGGCTTTTTCTAAGGCCTCAGTACCCCATTCATACCAATCCACTGGATTATGGGCATGTTGCAGCAGGTAGGGCGAGGTAGAGTGAATGAGTCGATTAGCCATGGGTGTTGAGTTGTCTTCGCACCTGTTCTAATTCGGCTTGTACCGGGATGCGATCTTGAATGGACTCCAATCGTAAAACAGTTTCGTGGAGAAATTTTTGATGCGCTGCGGAGGCGATTTGAAAGGGCTTGTGGTTGAGGGCTCTTTGAATCTCCTGTAAGGTGGCAATCAATTTCCGGGTCGAGTCCGTCAAATACCGGTTGCTGAATTTTTCGTACACATAATCACGCGCTTCATCCGATGGGTGAATGAGGTCGCGCTGATAGAACCGGTAATCGCGCAGGTCATCCAACACGAGTTCATAGGCCGGGAAGTAGTCCACCTCCGGCAACTGTTGAACCTCATGGGCGGCCAACCGAAGTACGGACTTGCTAACACTGTTCAATTCCAATGTGTCTTTAATATGGCGCACCGGACTTACCGTCATAATAATCCGCAAGGAAGGACGTGCGGATTTTAAGCGTTCAAACTGCTTATGAAAGGAATCCACGATTTCCGCTACCGAAAGCAAGCGTTTGGTAAATTGGGCAGCGGGCACCTTATGGCAATTGGAAACCACTCGGTTATCCGGTTTCAATTCGTATATCCAGGCAGTTCCGTACGTCACCAGCAGCACATCGGCCTTCATCAGCATTTTCTTAACGGCCTGTTGTTGTTCTCGAAGTTGAGTAATCAGTGCCTCACGGGATGTGGCCGTAAACTGCGAATGATAATCATGGTGATACCAATATCCATCACGCTCCGTTACAATGCGGTCATCCAGATTTTCATCCCAGGCCTGAATCAGCAATTGGTGAATGGAGATTGGGTTATAACACGTGCCAAACGGATTAACCAGAATAGGAAACTTATTTTGCTTTAATTGGGCACCCAATTGATCGGCAAAGCACGATCCCATCGTGATCAGGTTGTGATGCAACTCGATGGGTTGGGTAGGTGAACAATTTATTTCGGTGCGAAAGGAAGGCATCCGGATTTTAAATACTTTTAAAATGGCGTTTGAAAGTTACGGTTTCAATCGGACTGCATGAAAGATACCCACGCGTATGAATAAAAATATTTCAGCACTTTCCCGGGTTGCCTCCAAAAAGTCGCGCTTGATTGTTGGTCTGATGTCCGGCACTTCCCTGGACGGTTTGGATGTAGCCCTTTGCCGTATTTGCGGAAGTGGAACCCATACCCGGGTTGTGTTGGAGGCGTTTCATACCTGGCCTTATACCAAGTCAACACGCGAAAAGATTCTATCAGTTTTTGCTCAACCTCAAATTGATTTCCAAACCTTAACAGAATTGAATGCCAGCATCGGAGTATTGCATGGAGGTTTGGTGGTCAAGGCATTAAAACGGTGGGGAGTTAATTCAAACCGCGTTGATGCTATCGCCTCCCATGGTCAAACGGTGTTTCACTCACCTCGGTTTTTATATCCACAGGCCAACCGCAATTCCACTTTGCAAATTGGCGATGGCGATCATGTTGCGATCCGCACGGGTATTATGACCATCAGTGATTTCCGACAGAAGCATATTGCTGCCGGGGGTGAAGGTGCCCCCTTAGCGGTTTATGGCGATTACATGTTATTTTCCAAGCGTGGTGAAAATCGGCTGTTATTGAATGCCGGAGGCATCGGTAACTTCACTTTTTTACCCGCCTCAGCCCGTGCTGAAGATGTTTTTGTGACCGATACCGGTCCGGCCAATACGCTGATTGATCAGGCTGTGCGAAAATTATTTCCAGGTTATACGTACGATCGGAATGCCCGGATTGCCAAACAAGGCAAGTGGAATGCTGCGTTGCTGAAGGCGTTGAAGTCGCACCCCTTTTTCAGACGATCATTTCCCAAAACCATAGGCCCCGAGTTGTTTAATCTGCAGTATGTTGAACAAGCCCAAAACCTAAGTGGTACCGAGGCGATATCTTCAGTGGATCTGATCGCTACATTGACGCGGTTCAGTTCCGAAACGATGGCAGAAGCTATAGTAAAGGCAATCGGAAAGCGGAGTTTCTTTCAGCTCTATACCAGCGGAGGCGGTGCGCATAATCCGTTGATGATGGCCTGGTTGCAAGAATTGTTGCCGCAGGTTCAGTTTCACACCATGGATGAATTAGGAGTTCCCGGTGACGCCAAAGAAGCGGTGTTGTTTGCCGTGCTGGCTAATGAAGCGTTAGCGGGTGGAAGTGTTAACTTTGGGCCGCGGTCAAATATTCCTTCAGTAGCGTTTGGGAAGATTTCGTTTCCGAAGTAGTGCAAGACGAACAACCATGGATCAATTTCAGAAAATCACAGAGCAACCTTCTTTGTATCGGCATCTGGAAAAGATGTCTGTCGCGGAACTCTTAACCAATATCAATCGCGAAGACAAGACGGTTCCTTTGGCCGTGGAAAAAGCCATTCCACAAATTGAAGCGTTCGTGAATGCCGCTACCGATAAAATGCTAACCGGGGGACGACTTTTTTATATTGGAGCCGGCACCAGCGGTCGGTTGGGAGTTGTCGATGCCAGTGAATGTCCGCCCACCTATGGTGTGCCCTATGGACTCGTGATTGGAATCATTGCCGGAGGTGAGCAAGCCATAACCCGCGCGGTTGAGTTTGCCGAGGATAGCCTTGAGCAAGGTTGGAAAGATTTACAAAGCCATGCCATTACGAACCGGGATGTCGTGTTAGGAATTGCAGCCAGTGGCCGAACACCTTACGTTATTGGTGCCTTGAAGAAATGCCGGGAGCAGGGGATTACCACCGGGAGCATCTCCTGCAATCCCCAGGCTCCGGTAAGCCAAGAGGCTGATTATCCCATTGAAGTCATTGTGGGTCCGGAGTTTGTTACCGGCAGTACCCGGATGAAGAGTGGCACCGCCCAGAAACTGGTACTCAATATGATTTCAACCGCCATCATGATCCGGTTGGGCAGGGTGGAAGACAACAAAATGGTGAACATGCAATTAACTAACGATAAGTTGGTAGACCGGGGCATTCGCATGGTGATGGAAAACGCAAAAATCACCGATTATGAGCAGGCTCGTCAGTTGTTGTTACAGCATGGATCCGTCAAGAAGGCGGTGGACTTCGTGTTGAAAAAATAAAAGTGTGAGTAGTGGAATGGTCTTTAAACAGTCTCTATTTTTGAGGCCAATCTACCTATTTTCCCATGAGTCATATTTCAGTTACCGAACACATTCCCACCCAGATTTTTAAAACCTCCGAAGCTGCGTCTATCCATGTTGCGAATGAGATCGCCAATCTCATACGCGAAAAACAGGCGGCCGGTAAACCGTGTGTCCTTGGACTGGCTACCGGCTCAACACCGACACGCGTATATGCCGAATTGGTGAAGCTTTATAAGCAGGGACTCAGCTTCAAGAATGTGATCACCTTTAACCTGGACGAATATTACCCAATTCAACCGACCTCGCTGCAAAGTTATGTGCGGTTCATGCGCGAGCATTTGTTTGACTCGATCGATATTCCGAAAGAGAATATTAACATTCCGGATGGTACATTACCCAAAGATAAAGTAGCCGAATACTGCCGTAGTTATGATGCTAAGATTGATTCATTGGGAGGTATTGATTTGCAGATCCTGGGTATTGGACGCACGGGCCATATCGGATTTAACGAACCCGGTTCTTCCGAGAAATCACCCACCCGGATGATAACCCTTGATCAGGTAACCCGGATTGACGCAGCCAGTGATTTTTTTGGTGAAGAGAATGTTCCGCGTAAGGCCATCACCATGGGGGTTGGCTCAATTCTCAAAGCCAAACGCATTATCATGATGGCTTGGGGTGAGGGAAAAGCTCCCATTGTGCAGAAGGCAGTGGAAGGCCCGGTAACGGATCAGATTCCGTCATCCTTTTTGCAGAACCACTCCAATACACAAGTCATTTTAGATGAAGCGGCCTCCTCTAAACTAACCCGCATAAAAACCCCGTGGTTGATTGACAGTGTGGATTGGAATGACACATTGATTCAAAAGGCAGTGGTTTGGCTATGCCTGCATCTCAAGAAGCCGGTTCTCAAACTGACCAACCTCGATTACATGGAGCATGGGATGGGTGATATCATCACCGAGTTTGGATCGGCCTATCAGGTCAATATAAAAATCTTCAATGCCTTGCAGCATACGATTACCGGCTGGCCGGGCGGTAAACCCAATGCAGATGATAGCAACCGGCCGGAGCGGGCCAAGCCCTTCCCGAAACGGGTTATCATATTCAGTCCGCACCCCGATGACGATGTGATCTCCATGGGGGGAACCTTTATCCGGTTGGTCGATCAGGGACATGAAGTACACGTTGCTTATCAAACATCGGGTAACATTGCGGTCTTTGATGATGATGCGATTCGATTTGCTGATTTCGTGCGTGACTTCAACCACTCCTTTGGGCTAAGCAAGGCTGATGGTGAAAAGTTCTATGAAAAAATTGTAAGCGACATTAAAAACAAGAAGCCCGGTGAGATTGACAGTGCCGAGGTGATGAAGATTAAAGGTTTGATTCGGAGGGGCGAGGCTAAAGCAGGTTGCCGCTACACGGGCATCCCGGATACTCAGGCTCACTTTCTTGACATGCCCTTTTATGAAACCGGAACTGTTAAGAAAAAGCCGATTGGCGAACAGGATATCAAAATCATTGTTGATCTGATTGAGAAGATTAAACCGCATCAGATTTATGCTGCGGGTGATTTATCCGATCCGCATGGTACACACCGCGTATGTCTGGCAGCTATTTATGCAGCAATTGATCGGCTTAAGCAGAAGGAGTACATGAAAGATTGTTATGTGTGGTTGTACCGGGGTGCGTGGCAGGAGTGGGATATCGATCAGATTGAAATGGCGGTACCCCTTAGTCCCGATGAATTGCTGCGCAAGCGCAAAGCAATCTTCAAACATCAGTCGCAGAAGGACAGTGCTGTATTCCCGGGTAGCGATAAGCGCGAGTTCTGGGTGCGGGCTGAAGACCGAAATCATGCTACCGCGGAAGCTTATAATTTGTTGGGCTTAGCGGAGTATGAAGCGATCGAAGCTTTTGTGCGGTATCAATTTTAATGGTTCCTGGTTTCTGGTTGCTGGTTTCTGGCAGCCTGTAGCCAGTGACGAGTAATCAGCAACATTATGCATTTTGTCTCGTGGAATGTTAATGGAATCCGGGCCATCATTAAAAAAGAGTTTGTCGCCAACGTTCGTACTATGGCCCCGGACATCATGGGGCTGCAGGAAACCAAAGCTGCCCAGGATGAAGTGTTATCGGCTCTGGAAGTTTTGCCCGAGTATACCGTGTATGCCAACTCCTCCAAGGCGCGCAAGGGGTATTCCGGTACAGCCATCCTAACCAAGTTTGAACCTCTTGATGTTACCTATGACATGGGTCTTGACGATCACGATCAGGAAGGCCGGGTAATTGCGGCCGAGTACCCAACCTATTTTTTTGTTACGGTGTATACCCCGAATGCAGGCGAAGGTTTATCGCGGCTCGACTATCGCCAAACCTGGGATGATGCCTTTCGCGAATACCTGGTGTGGTTGAATCGCAGAAAGCCGGTGATTGTATGCGGTGATTTTAATGTAGCCCACAAGCCCATTGACCTGGCCCATCCTAAAGCGAATTACAATAAGTCGGCCGGGTATACCCAACAGGAAATTGATGGCTTTGAGAAGTTGTTGAATGCCGGGTGGGTGGATACGTTTCGCTATTTCTATCCTGAAGAAGTGAAGTACACGTATTGGAATTTTGTCACCAATGGTCGCGCCAAGAATGTAGGCTGGCGCATTGATCATTTTTTGGTTCCGGATAAGCGCATGCCATGGGTAAAAGATGCCATGATCTATAATGAGTATCATGGGTCGGATCATTGTCCGGTGGGGTTGAGGATAGAGCTTGCCTAAAGGATTTTTTTCGTAGTTTTCAATTCAATTTTCTGGTTATGAAATTCGTGGGGGTTCTGCTAGCCGTACTTTCTTTTTCAGGTTCGTTTGCACAAAACTCGTATTTGCACAATCGGTATGCCTTGGAGCGGATGGGTACTCAGGCAGCAAATCCCAATCAAATTGTGACCACCATGCCGGCTGCTCCACCCGGAGTTCAGGGCGATGTTTATTTGTATAAAACATTCAATTTGTCGGCCTTTGAATTATATGATGGTCGCATCGTAGAGGGTTTTTTGACGAAACTTGATCTCAACCGGAATGAATTTGATGTGATTACTCCTCAGGGTATACGAGTACTAAAGGGAAATTTGGTGCGTAGCTTTATTATGATTGATTCGTTGACTCAAGCCCAGATTAATTTTGTGAACATCCAAGAGTGGAAGGGAGAGCAACCGTTAGCAGGGTTTTTCGAATTATTGGCAGAAGGAGAAATGACACTGGCCCGAAAAAGTGATGTGATCTTCAAAAAAGCCGATTATCACCCGGCTCTGAATGTGGGCAGCCGGGATCACAAGTACATTCAAAAGAGCCAGCTTTACTATATTCTGAACCAGAATTATTTTGTACTGCCGCCAAAAAAGAACCTGATGAAAATCTTTGGTGAGCAGCAAAAGGAGATGAATGCCTTTCTCAACAAGAGTGATATTAACTTATCAAAAGATGCCGATATCGCCCGATTGGTGGCGCATTATAATTCCCTCTTCTGAGGTTAAAGCATGACCCCAATATGCAATCCAAATTTTGGCATTACTCCGTGATACCGGGGATCAAAGATATCATAGTACTCATAGAAGCCGTAGGGTTCTGGTGGAATGTCTGGTGTGTAGGTCTTGATAATATCACCTCCCTGTAGCCCACCTCCCAGGTAAACGTCAAAATAAAGTACTTTCCAAAGCGTTCTGTGAAAACCGATCGTAAACCCCCCACCTATACTGGTAATATCTTCTTGCTTGGTGTACGTTACAGGAGTTTGAACCGAGGTATTTGGATCAAAAATAAACGCGAGCTGGCTATCTTGGGTTTCGTACTTACCACCCTGTGCATAAAGACCGACATATATTCCTTGTAAATACTCCTTTCCACGTTTGGTGGTATTCAGAGAAAGCGGAGCAATGTACTTACGGAATTGAAATTCACCGCCAAAGCCGGCAGGGTAATAATAATTGTTTTGGTTGGATTCGGTGTAACTATAGCTGGCAGAAAAGTAAACTGTGTAACTATATTTCTTATTCTTCGAGAAGGCTTCAGCCCCAACCTTTAATGTATTGTCAATAAAATTTTGGGGTGCAATTTTAAAAAGGGTACCCGGTATTTCCAGCGGAGTATCCTGTGCTGATACAAACTCCAAATTTAGCGCAACTAACAGGAGTAAAGTAGCCTTTTTCATAACCATCATATCGAATTAACTCCAAACAGCTAGAATTATTGTATGGACTTACTTATCCCACCCGCTCAATCACAGCACCGAGGTTCTTCAAGCGGGCTTCTATGTTCTGGTAGCCCCGATCAATCTGATCAATGTTACTGATTTCACTTTCGCCTTTTGCCGACAATGCCGCGATGAGTAGGGCTACGCCTGCTCGGATGTCGGGCGAGGCCATCTTAATGCCACGCAAGGGAAACTTCCGGTCCAGACCAATCACGGTGGCACGATGGGGATCATTTAAGATAATCTGAGCTCCCATATCGATCAATTTGTCAACAAAAAACAAGCGGCTCTCAAACATCTTTTGGTGAATTAAAACCGTGCCTTTGGCTTGTGTGGCCACAACCAACACAATGCTGATTAAATCAGGTGTGAATCCAGGCCAGGGCGCATCCGCAATAGTCAGAATAGAACCATCGATAAAGGTTTCAATTTCATAGCGTTCCTGGGCTGGCACATGAATGTCATCGCCTCGAAATTCCATCTTAATACCCAGTCGTCTGAAGATCTCGGGAATAATACCCAGCATGTCGATACGACAGTTCTTGATGGTAATTTCGGATTGCGTCATGGCGGCCATACCGATGAAGCTACCGATCTCAATCATGTCGGGCAATAAAGTATGTTCGGTGCCCTTCAGTTTTTCGACCCCTTCAATGGTTAACAGGTTGGATCCGATGCCTGAAATTTTAGCACCCATCCGGTTGAGCATGGAACATAATTGTTGCAGGTAGGGCTCGCAGGCTGCATTGTAAATCGTGGTGGTACCTTTAGCGAGTACGGCTGCCATGATAATGTTGGCCGTACCCGTAACCGAGGCTTCGTCCAATAACATGTAACACCCTTTCAGGTGGTGGGCATCGATGTGGTATAAGCCATCCTGGGCATCGAAGTTAAACTTGGCTCCCAGGTTCTGGAATCCGATAAAGTGCGTATCCAATCTGCGTCTCCCGATTTTATCGCCACCGGGTTTTGGAATATTGGCTCCGCCATAGCGGGCCAGAATGGGCCCGAGCAACATGACCGACCCACGCAGGGCCGCAGCTTTTTTACGATAGGTTTCGGATTGAAGAAAATCGGTGTTGATCATAGCGGCTGTAAACCGGTATGATCCGGTGCCCAGTTTTTCAACTTTGCAACCCAGATCACCAACCAGTTCTATCAACTTGTTGACATCCAGGATATCGGGAATGTTATGGATGGTTACCGGCTCTGCGGTAAGCAAGGGAGCGCAGATTACCTGTAAGGCTTCGTTCTTGGCTCCCTGTGGGATGATCTCACCTTTAAGCCGAACGCCACCTTTTATTTTGAATGAACTCATTGATCCCGTCTGCGATGTTGATGCCGGTTTTTCTTGAAGGGCCTGTTGCCGCGCGGCTGATTCCGGTTGTCATTGCCTTGCGGGCGAAGGTTTTTGCGCTGTTCGCGATACAGTTTTTCGAACAGGTTTTCTTCGCGCACTTTTTCAAGGCTCAGTGACAACTTTCCTTTCGAGAGTATTTGGATATCCTTGACAATGACGGAGTCGTCCAGTGTTTCTTTATTCCACGCGCTGTAGAACGTCTTCATCAATTTGCCGATGTAGATGGCGGCTTCTTCCCGCTCTTTGGGATCTTCTTTTTTCGTGGCCTCCAACACCAGGCGCTCAATGTTTTTGCCATAGTGACGGAACCGCACATCGTTTTGCGGGTATTCCATCTTGCGGGGCTTCTTGAACAGGATGGTGCGATCAGGTGTTGTGAAAGGGTTGTTTACATCCAGATTGAAATCAGCCATAATGTAGAGGTCATCCCACATGCGTTGTGGATTTTCGACCGCTTCCTTTGATACCGGGGCCAATTGTTTGATTAACTCAATGAGGGTGGTAGCCATTTGGGTACGCTTCTCCTTATCGGGAATGGTGCGGATATAGTTGACCAGCTTTTGCACGTTACGCCCGTATTCTTTCAGAATGATGGCCTCACGCGAGGTATTGTATTCTCCAATCATGTTCAATTTTCGTGTATTTTCAATTTAGCAAAACTAAGCAATAAGGTCTTCTCACCAAAATCAGCGAACAGGATGCGGGCTTTACGTTCGGCACCCACTTCCTCCATTTTTGTTACGGTTCCAAAACCAAATTTCGGATGTTCCACCTTCATGCCTTCTTTTAAACCCGATGTATCACTGGGCGCAAAATCAGCTGCCGGTTTATAGGTTGGCTTAACAACAGGCTGTGAGCTCACCGTCTTTTTCATACCGCTGATGAAGCTTTTGGCAAAGTTCGGATTGGGTGCCATAGACTCTACACCTCCAAAGCGGGTACTCACTTTAATGAATCGACTATTGACATCATCCAGAAACCGACTTGGCTCGCAATTCTTCAACCGGCCAAACCGATACCGGGTCAGGGCATAGGAGAGGAATAATTTTTTTTGTGCCCGGGTAATGGCCACATAAAACAGCCTGCGTTCTTCTTCCAACTCCGATCGGCTGCTTAACATCAACTGCGAAGGGAAGAGGTCTTCTTCCATTCCCACAATGTAAACATTCTTGAATTCAAGGCCCTTGGCCATGTGAATGGTCATCAGGGTAACCTTGTCTGGATCCTGGTCCTTGTCTTCGTCCTGGCTGGTAAGCAAGGAAACTTCCTGTAGAAAGGCGCTCAGACTTTTGTCTTCCTTTTCCGGATCGTCCACATATTCTTTAATGGCATTGAGCAATTCCTGTACGTTTTCATACCGGCTTAACCCTTCCACTGTTTTGTCTTCATACAGTTCTTTCAGTAAGCCGCTGGACTTGGCAATCTCGGCAGCCGCTTCATAGGCATCTTTATTCTGGATTTCAATACCGAAACGCTTGATCTTGGTAACGAAATCTTCAATGGCTCCTACTGCCCGGCCGCCACCTAAAAAGGAATAAGCATTTTGCAGCACTTCCCATATGGAAATACCGTGATCGTTGGCGGCTACTACAATTTTATCGATGGTGGTATCACCAATGCCCCGCTTCGGCAGGTTAATGATACGCCTGAACGAAGCTTCGTCCTGTTGGTTGAGGGAATAGCGGAGGTAGGCCAGCATGTCCTTGATTTCCTTGCGTTGATAGAACGAGAGGCCACCGATTACCTTGTATTTGATGTTCATTCTACGCAAGGCTTCTTCAATGGCCCGCGATTGACTATTGGTGCGATACAAAACCACAAAGTCGCTGAACTTATACTGATTCTGCATCTTCTCTTCAAAGATGGACGAAGCGACCAGGCGTCCTTCTTCATTATCAGAAACGGCTTTAATCAGTTCAATCAGATTCCCTTCTTCATTTTCGGTCCACACTTTTTTAGGAAGCTGGGCCCGGTTTTTGGCGATTACCGAATTGGCCGCTTCTACGATGGTTTGCGTGGAGCGGTAGTTTTGTTCCAATTTGATAATGCGCAGTTCCGGGTAATCCTTTTCAAAGTTGAGGATGTTGGTAATGTCGGCCCCGCGAAAGGCATAGATACTTTGCGCATCATCACCTACCACGCAAATATTTTCACGCACGGAGGCCAGCTTGCGGATAATAAAATACTGGCACAGATTGGTATCCTGAAACTCATCCACCAATACATATTGAAACCGGTGCTGGTATTTGTTCAGCACCTGCAAATGTTCTTTAAATAACCGATCGGTGTTAAACAGCAAATCATCAAAATCCATGGCCCCGGACTTAAAGCAGCGCAAGGAATAGGCCTTGAAGATATTACCGATTTCAGGGCGCATGTTGGCAGTATCATCGGCTGCAAAGACCGGATTCGCGAGGTATTCCTGCCAGCCCACCAGGCGATTTTTGGCCGATGAAATCCGGTTATACACGGTGTTTACCTTGTATTGGGTTTCGTCAAGCCCCATCTCCTTTATCACGCTGCGCAGCAGGGATTTGGAGTCATCGGTATCATAGATCGTAAAGTTATTGGGATACCCGAGGTGGTGTGCTTCGGCCCGAAGGATGCGGGCAAATACCGAGTGAAAGGTACCCATCCACAGGTTGCGGGCATCGGCACCTACCACCTTTTCAATGCGGTCGCGCATTTCTTTGGCTGCCTTGTTGGTGAACGTAAGCGCCATAATGTTGAACGGATCTACATTTTTAGTTTGGATTAAATGGGCTATCCGGTAGGTGAGAACCCGGGTTTTTCCGGAGCCTGCACCGGCAATGATCATGCAAGGTCCTTCTGTGTTGATTACCCCTTCCCGCTGTGGCTCGTTCAGGCTCGCTAAGTACGCACTCATAAAACGGGTGCAATATAGCCAACCCTACGTCAAAGCTGAAACCAGACACCCATTCAGTTGATGATGAGGTGAACTTAGGAAGACAGTTGATTACGATGAAGTTATCCTAATGTGAACTTAGGGGATGAAAAAAAACTTTTGTCGGCAGGTGTTCAAGTCCGGTGTTGGTGCATTATTTTTAGCAAACATTTTTTGCGTGGCTTTTGCATCGCTGCCCGTACGGGCCTTTCCGGATGATGGATTTAGTGTAACGGCAGCCGAGCCGTGGATCAAGGGCAAGGTGTCGGTTATCCAGGAATATCTGCATTCATTTGTTACTGCAATGGCCGGAAAGGCTGATGAACTTGTATTCATTGACCTGTTTGCCGGCAACGGAGTGTATTCGCTGGGGGCCCGCAAAGAGTTATTTGCCAACCCGGCTCTCCTGTCCCTTTCCATGGAGATGCCTATTACCAAATATATTTTTTGCGAAAGGGATGCCGAGCAAATCCGGGCGTTGAAAATCCGGGTGAATAAAAACTTCCGCGGTAAGAATGTATTGTTACTGGAAGGAAAACCTGAGGAACTTCATTCACGCTTCGACCACTACATTCCGCGTTCTAAAGGCAATTTTAAAGTGGCTGTTTTCTGCCTGTGCGATTCGTTTTCACTTGACCTGAAATTTGAAACCATCCACTACCTGGCCCAACAGGGCGTTAATTTTCTGATCCCCTTTTCTTTCGCCTTGAATGACCGGCTTTCCTATCGGTTTTATCTGAAAGAACACCGGGATAAAATCAGGCGTTTCCTGAATGGACATGAAGATTTCGATCGGCTTGAAAAAGGGGTGGAGAGCAATGCTCAATTTTATAAGCGCCTCGTGCAGCTCTACCAAAACAACATGCTGGCCTTAGGCTATAATCTTTCGGTGTCATCACACAAAGCCAATTCCGGACTGATGGAGTTGCCCGTTTATCAAATCGGTTTCTTTTCGAAGCAGGTTTCAACCCGAACCATTCAACACACAGTTGAAGCTACGCGCCATGTTCAATTTGAATTGTTTCAATAACTGATGAAACCTTCCCTTCTGGCCACCACCCAAAAAGAGTCGCGTAAGAGCTGGTGGTTTCGCACCCTCATGAATTGGTACCCCATGTATTTTGGTACCGGGGGTAAAATTTTATTCTGGGCTGGCGATAATACCGAAGTTCACCTGCGGATAAAGTTGAACCTCTGGACGTACAATTATGTCGGTACCATTTTTGGCGGAAGTATGTTTGCGGCTTGTGATCCGTTCTACATGTTGATGTTGTTGAAAACCCTGGGACGCGATTACGTGGTATGGGACAAAGCGGCAAACATTCGCTTTCGCCAGCCGGCACGACAAACGCTGTTTGCTATTTTAAAATTAACCCCTGAAGCACTTGATGAAATCAAAAAGAAGGTTCAGATGCATGGACATTGCACCCATGTTTTTACCATTCACTGGCTTGATCGGGAGCAATCGCTGCACGCAGAAGTGGAAAGACATTGCTACATTGCCAGTAAAGAGTTTTACCGGAAGCGAAAAGGATTAAGTCAATCACCTAAACTGGAAATATGACATGATGAAAGTAGGCGAGATATTGGTTTCGGATGATATTCAAGAGGTTGAGTTTGTCTGTCATCTTGAAAAATGCAAAGGCGCCTGTTGTGTGGAAGGTGATTTAGGCGCACCGCTGGAGGAGACGGAACTGGAAACCATGAAGTCGATTCAAAATGCAATAAAGCCATACCTCACACCGCAAGGAATTAAGGCCCTTCAGGAGCAGGGACCCTATATTCTTGACGAAGATGGTGACTATTCAACCCCAACCATAGAAGGAAGGGAATGTGCTTACGCTCATTATGATAATCAGGGAGTTTTGAAATGTGGAATTGAACAGGCCTATTTGGATGGGAAGATTGCGTTTAGAAAGCCAATTTCTTGTCATCTCTATCCGATTCGCATCACCCGAAATAAAAGTGGCTTCGAAGCTGTGAACTATCACAAGTGGAGTATCTGCTCGGCAGCTTGTACACTGGGCAAATCCTTACAGGTGCCGTTGTATAAGTTTTTGAAGGATCCACTCGTCAGGAAATACGGTGAAGACTGGTATAATCAGTTGGTCAAGCAAATTGAAGGTTAAGGGTTAGTCCTTTTTCCTGATTCGTAACTCAAAGACGTCAGGCCGTGCGTAATGCCCGATCGGGTCAAAGTCCATTTTCGATTTGATAATTTCACGGGCATCCAGTTCAGCAACCAGAATCCCCTCCTGATCATACAACGGCCCGGCCAGTCGCTTACCAAGTGGAGAAATGATACAACTTCCACCGGTACTGGGCAAGGATGGATGATCGGGTTGAATCAGATTTTGCAAATGGTTAGGGTAGTGTTCGCGCGTGAGGTATTGGTTACAACCCAATACGAAACACCGGCCTTCGCAGGCAATATGCTCCAGGGTCGATTGCCAGGTACCCCGACAGTCGGCTGTAGGTGCCAAATAAATTTCAATGCCTTGCTGATACAAGGCAGTGCGGGCCAGGGGCATATAGTTTTCCCAACAGATTAATCCTCCGATCTTTCCCAGGGGAGTGGCCATCACATCAAGATCAGTGCCTTCTCCTTCGCCCCAGATAATCCGCTCGGCAGCCGTGGGCTTTAGTTTGCGATGTTTGTGAATTAGCTTTCCTTCTGGTGAAAAGTACACGAGCGAACAATATAACGTGTCGCTGATGGGATCTTTTTCAGTAACCCCAATGACCAAATACGTTTTTAATTCACGGGCTACTTTTGCCAATCGTTCGGTTTCAGGTCCGGGTACCTGCACGGCATTTTCCCAATACTGCAAAAACATGTCGCGACCTTCGGCCGTGCGTCCTCCAACGGTCGTACCAAAAATCAATCCCCGCGGATAGCCAGGTATAAAGACTTCCGGGAACAGGATCAATTTTGCTTGCTGATGGGCTGCCTGGCGGGCGAGGGTTTCAATTTTGTCCAGGGTAGCCGCTTTATTAAAGAATACGGGTGCAGCTTGTACAACGGCCGCTATAAAAGGAAGTGGAGTTTCCATAAAAATTGATCAATTAAAATTAACGGAAAGTCTTAGCTTTAAGCTTTCACGGCTTTACTTTTTTATTGATTCAAATGATGGTGCAATTCTTATGGAGTATTGGGATGTGGAGTTGGGTACTGGCATCAACAGCAGCACAACCTGATAACTGCCAACTAAAAAAAGACAAAGATGGGGTGCGGGTTTTCACGTGTCCATCGGACACCAGCAAATTCAGGTCATTGCGGGCGGAGTTTATGCTGGAGAATGTTTCACTAACCGAACTGGCAGAATTCATGTTGGATGGCGACAATTATAAGAATTGGCAATTCCATACCATGGAGTCGAAGGTATTGGAACGAAGGGAGCGTCAGATTATCTATCGCGTGGTGATTGATGCGCCCTGGCCGGTATCGAACCGGGAAATCTTTGTTGAGCTAACGGTCATCCCACAATCCGAAACGCGAATGCTGTTATCGATGCATTCCATTCCCTATCCCTATCCGGTTGATGATGACCTGGTGCGGGTACCGTTTTCCCAGTCGCAATGGAATATTGAAAAAGTCCATCAGGGTTTAAAGGTTATCTATCATATGAACATAGATCCGGGGGGGTATGTGCCTCCCATGCTCATCAACATGGCGATGGCCGAAGGTCCTTATCAGTCCTTTCGCAACATCAAGCAGTTGATGAAATCCAGAAAAAGATGAGTGAGTTTCTGAGGTTAATCCAAATGAATCAACCTCAGGACACTTCCGCCATGATTTTGAATCTAGAGTTCCGTATTGACTTCAATATGATCGGTTCGCTTGAGTGGAGTATCTTTTAGTGCTTTGTATCCGCCCGTGATATTAATCACATCCCGGTAGCCGCGGCTTCGCAAAATTGAGGCAGCAATCAGCGAGCGATACCCACCCGCGCAATGGAGATAGTACGTCTTCTTTGAATCCAATGCGCCTATGTTTTTATTCAGATAATCCAGCGGAAAGTTAGTAGCTCCGGCCAGATGTTCACTGCGGTACTCGCTTTCCCTGCGTACATCCAACACGTTGAGATTGGGGTTGGCCAGCATTTTGTTAGCGAATTCATCCGGTGATAATTCGGGTAGTGTGTCATTCACATTTCCGGCTGCCTTCCAGGCATCCAAACCGCCCTTCAGGTATCCGAGTGCATTATCGTAGCCTACCCGAGCCAACCGGGTAACTACTTCTTCCACCCGGTCTTCATCTGCCACCAACAGAATCGGGTGCATTAAATCGGGCACCAGTGTGCCTACCCAGGGTGCGAAAGTGTCATCAATTCCAATGAAGATCGAACCCGGTATAAATCCTTTTGGAAAGCGGGCTGTGGTTCGGGCGTCAATGACCAAGGCATCGGTCGCTTCCCAAACGGTTTCAAATTCTTTCACCGATAGCGGTGTTAATCCTTTCTTGAGCACCTCATCTACAGGGGTATAGCCTTTCAGATTCATCAGGACATTGCCGGGAAAATATTGAGGCGGTTCGGTAAGTCCATTTAAAACTTCTGTGATGAATTCGGCCTTGGTCATATCAGCACGCAAGGCATAATTAAATAATTTCTGTTGTCCGATTGTTGACGTGGTTTCGCGGCTCATTTTTTTGCCGCAGGCACTGCCGGCACCATGTCCGGGATAGACCATCACGGAATCCGGCAAGGTCATAATCTTCGTCCGCAACGATTCATAAAGCAATCCGGCCAGGTACTCCGGTGTAATCTCGGCTTTTACTTTTTGCACGAGATCGGGCCGTCCTACATCGCCAATAAATAAAGTGTCACCGGTGAAAATGGCGTGTTCCGTTCCGGATTCATCCAGTAACAGATAGGAGGTTGATTCAAGCGTATGGCCCGGGGTGTGCAAGACTTTTATTTTGAGCTTGCCTACCGTTAAAATTTCACCATCTATTGCCACATGGGCTTCATAGCCGGGTTGAGCAGTTGGCCCGAAGACAATAGTGGCTCCGGTTTTTTTAGCAAGATCAAGATGACCTGAGACAAAGTCGGCATGGAAGTGTGTCTCCAGCACGTACTTGATTTTAGCCCGGTCGGCCTCGGCTCGTTCCAGGTAGGGCTTATATTCACGCAGCGGGTCGATGATGGCTACTTCACCATCGCTTTCAATGTAGTAGGCGGCCTCTGCCAGGCAGCCGGTGTAAATTTGTTCTATCTTCATGGGTACAAGAGTTGGTTGCTTTACTTGAAGCAACAAAAATCTGAATTACTTGGCCGAGTGGTCTGTGACCAACGTTACCCGGCCGGGTGATTTTTATCAGATTTATTTTGATCCAATCATGCAGATAAAACCTGAGCAGGTTGAGATGCAGAAATTCTTGGCGGAATGAGTTTATAAATAACGGGGGTTACCACCCGTGAAAGCAAGGTGGAACTGATTAACCCACCAATCAGCACGATGGCTAACGGTGAGATTAGTGGATTCGAAGACCAGGCGATCGGTAACAAGCCACCAATGGCGGTCATTGAGGTAAGGATGATCGGAAGAAAGCGGACTTCTCCGGCTTCACGAATGGCCTCGTCCAATGATTTGCCCTGTTCGCGAAGTTGATTGGTGAAATCGACCAGCAGGATTGTATTCTTTACTTCAATTCCCGCAAGGGCAATCAGGCCGATGATGGCCACAAACGACAAGGAGTTTCCCGTAATCAGCAGGGCAGTAACCGCACCCACAATGCCGAGTGGAATGACTGACAACACGATTAGCGTGCTTTTGAAGGTTCGGAACTCCAGAATTAAAACCGCTATGAAAAGAAACAAGGTTACGATGATTACACTTTGAAATCCACCAAACGATTCTTGTCTACTTTCCACCTCACCACCCATACCGAACGAGTAGCCTTCTGGCATGGGCAACGCATTCATTTTGGAAATAACTTCGTTGACGACATTACTGACCAGATGGTCTTTATCCACAAAGGCCGTTACTGAAACCATACGAATTTTGTCGAAGTGATTGATGTTCAGGGGTGAGGCTTCGAATTGAATGTCGGCCACCTGAGTTAACGGGATTGCCCGGCCTTGATTGTTATTGACATAGAGGTTCTCGAGGGCCTGAAGGCTTGGCGTGCCTGAGTTACCTTTTGTTACAACAATGCTGATATCATCTCCGGACTCATCCGAAAATTTACCTACGGTTAATCCGGCTACGGCAAGACGTACGGTGCGATCAATGGCTACGGTAGGGATACCCAGCATCTGGGCTTTTTCTTTATTGATGGAGACTTTGATGTCGGATTTAAGATGCATGACGGGGTTATTGATATATAGCGTGCCCTCTGTTTTCCGAAGCATCGTTTCTACGCGGCCGGCCAAGGCTCGTAAGGAATCCAGGTTGTCGCCAAATAATCGTACTTCAATCGGGGCATCGATCGGTGGTCCTTGCTCAAAATTTTTCACTTCCACTTTAGCGCCTGGGTAAGGAGTCCATTTGGTTCGCAACGACTCAATCAATTGTAGCTTTTCTTCGGCTGAGGTGTTGTCTTTCAGCTGAACAAAGATTTGCGTGTAATCGCTGCGTTCATTTTCAGGAATCACATTGTAATAAATGCGGGGATTTCCCTTACCCACATTGGTGGCATAATATTCAATCAGGGGTTGGTTGCTGAGTTCCGCTTCCACCTGGCGGGTGATGCTGTCCGTAAAATTCAGATTGGATTGTAGGGGAGTAGTAATCTCCACTAAAAACTGCGGCTTTTCACTGGCGGGAAACAGGCTAAATCCGATGATCGGAAAAAGCTGCAGGGAGGCGATAAAGATCAGCAAAGCAACGGTCACCGTCCAAACCGGTTTATCCAACGCTTTGTCCAATAATTTCGAATAGCTGCCATGAATTAATTTCTTTAAGCTACGCATGAAGATGTTGCCATCCGGATGGCCATGCTTTTCTTTTAAAAGGCGGCTGGAGAGGAAAGGAATGATCGTCAAGGATACCACCATAGAGGCCAGCACAGAGGTAATGACACCCATGGGCAGGCTTCGAATGAATTCACCAGAGGCTTCCGGTAAAAATACCAGCGGTAAAAAGGCAATGATCAGGGTTGCCGTGCACCCGATCACAGCCAACCCAATTTGTTGGGTAGCTTTTAGGGTCGCCTCCATTCTGGAATATCCTTCCCGAAGCCAGCGTTCAATGTTTTCAACCACCACGATGCTATCATCCACCAGTAGCCCCAAGGCAACCACAAGCCCCACAATACTCAATTGATTAAGGGTATAGCCCATTACATTCATTAGCACGATGCCAATGGAAAGTGAGAGCGGAATCGAGATCATGACAATCAGCGCGGCTCGTTGTCCCAACGGGAGCAGGGTAATGGCTACCAGCAAAATGGCGATAACAAAGTCTACGCCCAACCCGCTTAACCGTTTGTTAACATTTTCGGCCTGATCAAAATGGTGAACCATGTCGATATTAGCCGGCAACCGTACTTTGAAGTTGTCCAATGCGGCCTGGTACAGTTCCTGAACTTTGGTAATGTTCTCACCAGGTTTTAAGGCGGCCGTTACAAAAATGCTACGATAGCCATTGAGCCGGGTAAGATGCTTTTCCTCTTCGTAGGTAGGATATACCTCAGCCACATCGGCCAATATGATATTTCTATTATTGATCGAATAGATAATTGTATTTTTAATCTCCTCCGGAGTTTTATAGTTGCCGCTGGTTTTGATGTTGAAGGATTTGGTACCGGCATCGATGTTGCCACCGGGAATATTGGCAATTTCGCTTTGCAGACTTCCGACTACAGCATCGAGTGGAATGCGCATCTGCGCCAGCTTATCCAGCTTTAAATCCACCCGCACAATCCGGTCGGGCAACCCATGTAATTTTACCCGTTTCAGGTACTTGATTTGTTCCAGTTCTTCCTGCAAGGCTTCGCCATATTTCTTGAGCTGATCGCGCGAAGCATTTTCCGACACCAACGCGATCTGCACGACATTGACATCGGAAGGGGTTACCTTTCGCACTTCTATACTGGCAATATTCTGGGGTAACTCGCTGCGCAAAGAATTTACCTCGCGAACCAATTCGGAGTATTTTTCATCAACATCACTTTCATACTTGTATTCCACAAATAAAACGGCCACCCCATCACTAATGCTGGTTTCAATTCGCTTGATGTCTTCCAGTTCACTGATTTTTCTTTCCAATGGCTCGGCCACCAACTCCTCCATGTCTTTGGGGCTGGTACCCGGATAAATGACTACGATGGGATATTGAGGAGCATTTAACTCCGGATCCTCCGACCGCGGCATGTTGATAATGGTGGTGGCCCCGAGAGCGATGATCATCATAAAGATCACCAGGGTGAACTGATAGTTTTTAACAGCGTAGTCAGATATCTTCATATCGATCTGGATTGATGATTAATGAATAGTCTATTGATTATTGAACCACTTGTATGGGAGATCCATCGATCAGGTAGGCGCTGCCACTCACGATCAGATTCCGGGCATGCTCTAGACCGGACTCAATAATTACGTGATCGTTTTCAATGCTATACACCACAACCGGTACTTTGCGGGCGTTCTGGCCATCATCGGTAATAAACACATAGCCGGTACGGGCATCTCCATCCAATAAGGATTCATAGGGAATCTTCCAAACTTGCTGACGGGCGCTTGTTACAATCCTTGCTTTTCCGAATAAGCCGGCAGCTAATCCGGTAACCGGAGGTTGAAGCGTCAGGTCAAGCGTGAAGGTTCCGTTATAAGCATCGGTACCTTCTGATTTTCGGGTTACCGTGGCCGCCCAGACTTTGCCCGGGGTGGCTTCGGAGGTAACGGTGGCGACATCGCCCAGTTTAATCATCGCCCATTCGCGATCACTCACTCCGGTTTTTAAAATCCATTGTCCACGGGCAGCACCATTGGTTTGAAATACAGGTGTTCCCGGAGCCATTATC